>Ga0068859_100000366_pt1 | contig 44965 bp, 37 predicted proteins | sample KBSSwiS22_FD_66585 | JGI IMG/M metagenome (GOLD analysis project Ga0068859, IMG submission 66585) | Switchgrass rhizosphere microbial communities from Kellogg Biological Station, Michigan, USA - KBS Switchgrass S2-2 | ecosystem: Host-associated > Plants > Roots > Rhizosphere > Soil ... | reverse complement strand
CGTCAGGCAATGGCAGCAAGCGATCGGCATGAAGCACTAGAATCGGAAAGAAAACGCCGCGCGGCACGCGGCGTCGACCGGACGCTTTTCAATGCGACGATGCGTTGGAACTGCGCTTGCGCAAGTGACCCAGTTCGACTCGCAGCAGCCTATTGGCGTGTCCGGAAGCGGCCATTCGGGTCGCGGCAATGGGAGCGATGAGCAGAACATGGACGTCTCGGGCACGGCACGCCCAATCGCCACCCAGGTTCGCCGGTTGACCCCTACGGCCGAACCCGCAGATACTTGGATTCTCCTGATCGAAGCGCTCCCGTGCGAGGAGTCGGCAAGGTGGCAGATCGACCGATGCAGCGCAGACTGACCGCGATTCTGTCGGCCGACGTCGCCGGCTATAGCGGTTTGATGGAGGCCGACGAGGCCGGCACGCTGGAGCGGTTGAAGAGCAACCGAAGCCAGATCTTCGATCCCTGCGTCGCTGCTCACGGCGGACGCGTCGTCAAGCTCATGGGCGATGGCGCACTCGTCGAATTCGCCAGCGTGGTCGCCGCCGTCGACTGCGCGCTAGCGATCCAGGAGGCGACCGCGCGCACCGAACCGGAGGGCGCCGACGAAATTTGCATTCGCTACCGGATCGGCATCAATCTTGGCGATGTCATCGTCGAAGCCAATGACATCTACGGCGAAGGCGTGAATGTCGCCGCGCGACTGCAGGCGCTCGCACCAGTGGGCGGCGTCGCGGTCTCACAGACGGTACGCGACCACGTGGCGGGCAAGCTGCCGTGCGCGTTCGAGGACCTGGGCGAGCATACGGTAAAAAATATCCAGCGCCCGGTGCATGTCTTTTCCGTTCGCCCGGCCGGGCATGCCGACGGTAAGGACTCCAACACTGCAGCGCCGCGTCGCCTGTCGATCTGCGTTCTGCCGTTCGCGAACATGAGTGGCGATCCGGAGCAGGAGTATTTCTCGGACGGCATCAGCGAGGACATCATCACGGACCTCTCCAAGGTCTCGGCGCTGTGGGTCACTGCGCGCAATACCGCTTTCACTTTCAAAGGCAAGCATGTCGATGCGCCGCAGATCGCGCGGCAACTCAAGGTCAGCCATCTGCTCGAGGGCAGTGTGCGCAAGGCGGGTGGCCGCGTCCGGATTACCGCTCAGCTCATCGATGGCGCAACGGGCGGGCACATCTGGGCCGAGCGCTACGACCGCGACCTCAACGATATTTTCGCGCTGCAGGACGAAATCTCGCAGGCGATCGTCGCCGCGTTGAAATTGCGACTTCTTCCCGAGGAGAAAAAGGCGATCGAGCAGCGCGGGACGACCAATCCCGAGGCCTACAAACTCTATTTGATGGCGCGGCAGTACAGCGTCACCGGCAATCTTGGCTCTGCCCGCCGCACCGAAGCGATCATCCGTCTGTGCCGCCGTGCCACCGAGCTCGACCCCAACTATGCGCGTCCCTGGGCGATGATGGCCGGCGCGCAGATCAGCTTGCGCTTTCATTTGGGGAGGGAGGGGGACGATGGCTTGGCTGCCGCCGAACGGGCGCTCTCGCTTGACGGGAATCTCGCCGAGGCGCATTCGGCGAAGGCGCGGGTCCTGATGCAAAACGCTCAGTTCGACGAGGCGCTGCGCGAGATCGGGATCGCTCTTCGGCTGGATCCCGAGTCCTATGACGTGAACTCCGCGGCGGGGCGATGGAATTACCTGACGCGCCGCTTCCCCGATGCGATTTCCTATTACGAAAAAGCGGCCGCCATCATGGAGACGGACTATGTGGCGGCCGGCATACTGATCAGCTGCTACAAGGCGAACGGAGACGCGGACGGGGCTCGGCGAGCGGCGCAACGCGCACTCGTCCGCATCGAGAAGATCGTTGCCCTTGAGCCCGACAATGGGTCGGCGATGGGGTACGCCGTCGGCGCGCTCGCCGCACTGGGCGAGGCCGAGCGCGCGAAGGAATGGGCCGAGCGCGCACTGCTGCTCGATCCGGACAACCTGAATTTGCACTACAACTTTGCGTGCACGCTTGTCCTCGAATTGCACGAATTCGACGCCGCGCTGGATCTGCTCGAGCGGGCGTTCGAGAAATTGCGTATCGAAGCCGTGAACTGGGCGAAAACCGATCCGGATCTCGATCTCATCCGCGATCACCCGCGATTCAAAGCTATCCTCGCCGGAGCCGAAGCGCGGGTAGCGCAATCGTCGGTCGCGGCAAAAATCGCACCACGCGAAGGGGATGGCGCCCTACGACGCTGAGCTGTGGGGCGGTTTTCGCGGGCGGCGCGTCAGTAAAGAGCGTGCCGTGGAATTGCTGGTCGGGGTGAGAGGATTTGAACCTCCGGCCTCTACGTCCCGAACGTAGCGCTCTACCAGGCTAAGCTACACCCCGCGGTGCGTGCAATGAGTTGGCCGCGGCGGGAGCAAGGCACAGGTCCGCGGCGCTTCGCGACGCCGAATCGTCCAACGAATCAATACGTTCGTTGCGCTGCGAAGGACGTCAATTCTAGCAGACTTTCCCGGTACGGAGAATCGGCCAATCCGTGCAGGCACTGCGCGGCGCGATGCGCTTCAGCGTCGGCCCGCGTCTGCGCGTAAGCGAGCGCCCCGGTGCGATCGAGCACCGCCTTGACCTCCGCGAAATCGGTCAGGCCGCCGCCGCCGATGGCATGCAGGATGACCGCCGCATCCTCGGGACTGCCGGCCGCCAGCGCACGTATCAACGGCAACGTCATCTTGCCTTCGGCCAGATCATCGCCGAGATTCTTGCCGATCGCTTCGGTGCTGCCCGAATAGTCGAGCACGTCGTCGATCAGCTGGAACGCGATGCCCAGATGCGTCCCGTAACGGGCGAGGTTGTCCTCGGTGGCGCGATCGGCGTCACCGAGCACGGCACCCAGCCGCGCCGCCGCTTCGAAGAGTTGCGCGGTCTTGCGCTGGATCACGTTGAGATAGCTGGATTCGCCCAACGTGGCATCGCCTGCATTCATGAGCTGCAGAACCTCGCCCTCGGCGATCGCGTTGGTCGTGTCTGCCAATATTTCCAGCACGCGCACGCGCTTCAGCCCGACCATCATCTGGAACGCGCGCGAGTACAGGAAATCGCCGACCAGAACCGACGCCGGGTTGCCGAATTGCGCATTGGCCGTCGCGTGGCCGCGCCGCAGATCGGAGTCGTCGACAACATCGTCGTGCAGCAGCGTCGCGGTGTGGATCATTTCGATCACTGCGGCAAGCGTGTGGTGCTCCGTGCCGCGATAGCCGGTCGCACCCGCCGTCAGGAGGAGCAGCGCGGGGCGCAGCCGCTTGCCGCCGCCGCCGACGATGTACTCGGCGATCTGGCGGATCAACACTACGTCCGACTTCAGTGCATCGCGCAGAACGCGATCCACGGCGGTCATGTCCGAACCGATAACCGGCTGCAGGAACGGGATGGTCACAGGTGCGGGTCAGGCGCGAGCTTTTTCGCTCTTAATGAGGGCAGAAAATGGCCGGAGGCCATACGAAATCGACCATTTCCGGTAAGCCCGCACCGCTGTGCGACGCTCGCCTTGGCATTGCGCTGGACACCCGCGGGGCAGATGTACGAGCCAAGGGCATATTCTACCCGATGACCGCGCTCGATCCTGGTGCGCCAAAACGGCAGGACGTGCCAATCGACGCCTTCAGCCGCGGCGCCGACCGGGCTTTGACAGATTGACCGTTCCGCCTTACAATTCAAGGCTTTTCCGCATTCCCGGCTTTGCACGACCAGAGGCAACCCGAGGGTTCGCGCGTCGCGTGGAAACATTGCGAAAGCCAGCGGAAAAGTAAACGGAACGTAAACCGAGTGGAGTCTCTCATGTACGCGGTCATAAAAACCGGCGGCAAGCAGTACAAGGTTGCCCCCGGCGAAAAACTCAAAGTAGAACAGATACCGGCGGATGTGGGCGCAAGTGTGATCCTCGACCAGGTGTTGCTGGTCGGCGAGGGCGAAAGCGTCCGTCTGGGTCAGCCCACTGTCGCAGGCGCGACGGTGACGGCAACGGTCGTCGCGCACGGTCGCGGCGAAAAGGTGAAGATCTTCAAGATGCGCCGGCGCAAGCATTACCAGAAGCATCAGGGGCATCGGCAGGGCTACACCGAACTCAAGATCGACGCGATTGTCGGTTAGACGAGAAATATAGGAACCGAACCATGGCACACAAAAAAGCTGGCGGCAGCTCGCGCAACGGCCGCGATTCGCACTCCAAGCGCCTCGGCACCAAGGTGTACGGCGGCGAGGCGATCCGCGCCGGCGGCATCATCGTGCGGCAGCGCGGCACGGTGATTCATCCGGGCGTGAACGTCGGGCTCGGCAAGGATTTCACGTTGTTCGCGCTGGTCGACGGCAACGTGGAGTTCCGCACCAAGGGACCCAAGCAGAACAAGTTCGCCAATGTCGTGGCGGCCGAAGTGAAGTCCGCCTGACGCATAAGCGCGGCCTCGAAGAAAAGCCCGGCGCTCGCCGGGCTTTTTCATGGTGCAGCGTTGGCGCCACGCAAGCTCAAGCGGCGACGTCGACGTCGAACGTCATGCGCACGAGATCCGCGAGGCTGGCTGCCGCCATCTTGCTCATCACGCGGGCGCGGTGAATTTCGATGGTTCGAAAGCTGCCGCCCAGCTCGCGGGCGATCATCTTGCTCGTCTTGCCAGCGATCATCCGTTCGAACACTTCCCGTTCCCGGGGGGTCAGCGTGCTCAGGCGCCGCGCGTAGTCGGGATCGGGCTGGCGCACCTGCTCGGGTGCCGGATCGGCGCAGCGGGCAAGCGTCTGGCGGACCCGTTCGAGCAGCACGGCGTTATTGAAGGGTTTCTCCAGAAAATCGACGGCGCCATTGCGCATGGCGGTTACCGCCATCGGAATGTTGGCGGCGCCGGTGAGAAAGATCACGGGGATGCCAATGCCACGCTCCCGGAGCGTCGCCTGCAACTCGAGGCCCGTCATCCCGGGCATCATCACGTCGAGCAGCAGCACGGCGGGAGCGCTCAAGTCACCGGTGGCGAGGAGCTCGGAAGCCGACGCGAATGTCTCCACCGGGATGGACGCGACTGTGAACACTCGCCGCAACGCGGCACGCATGAAGTTATCGTCGTCGACGACCAGTACGGTCGGATCGCGGGTCATGCGTCGTCCTCGGGCTCCAGCAGGACGCCGCCGTCCTCCGACCAGTTGACCCGCGCAAGAGCGGGGTTGCTGCCCGCAAGGCGCTTCAATTCGCGCTCGTGCAAGCTCATCGTACCCTGGTGCACACGGCCGAGATCGGCCAGCTCATCGCGTTCGCGCTGGCGCTCATGGGTCACCAGCGCGTCGACGATCGCCTTGCGCAGCTCGGCGTCGACCCACGGCTTCGCCAGGAAAAGATGAATCTGCGCGTTGTTGATGGCCGAGATCAGTGCCGACAGATCGGCGTAGCCGCTCAGGATCATGCGTATGGCCGAGGGCTGCAGTGCCTTGATCTTGGTCAGGAAGACGACGCCGGTCATTTCCGGCATCCGGTAGTCGGACAGCACCACGTCGAAAGGCACCTCTGCGGCGCGCTGCAACGCCTCGATCGGTGACTCGAACAGCTCCGCCCTGAGGGCAAAAGGCGCGAGCTCGGTGGCCGCCTTGCTTTCGATCATCCGTCGCAACGCGTTGAGAATTCCGCGCTCGTCATCGACGAGCATGATGCGCTTGGTCATATGGTAACTCCTGCGGTGACTGTCGTTGGTTCGCTGCGCGCGGGCCGCTGCCGGGGGAGCACGACGCGGAACGTGGTGCCTGCGCCGACTTCGCTTTGCACTTCGATGCGTCCTCTGTGCTTTTCCACGATGCCGTACGACAGCGACAGGCCGAGCCCGGTCCCCACGCCTACCGCCTTGGTGGTGAAGAACGGGTCGAAGATGCGCTTCAGCTGGTCGGCCGGGATGCCGCGGCCGGTGTCGCTGATCGCCACCCATACGTCGTCGCCTTGAGTGCCGGTGCGCACCGTGATCTTGCCGCCATCGGGCATCGCCTGCGCGGCGTTCATGAGAATGTTCAGGAACACCTGGTTGAGTTGCGTCGGCAGGCATTCGATTTCGGGCAACTGGCCGTACTCCTTGATCACCTCGGCCTTGTACTTGATCTCGTTGTTGACGATGTTGAGCGTGCTGTCGAGGCCCTTGTGCAGATCGGCGCGGCGCCACTCGTCGCTGGAGTCGACGCGGGAGAAGTCGCGCAGGTCCTGCACGATCTTCTTGACGCGGTCGATGCCTTCGCGGCACTCGCCTAGCAGCGCAAAACTGTCCTCGCGCAGATAGGCCAGGTCGGCCCGCGCCTTGATGGCCTGAATGTCGAGCCGGGCCGCCTCCGGCAGCACGTCTTCCAACTTCTCGTAGGCGCCGAGCACCGCGAAGAGCTCGTGCAGGAACTCCTCGAGACTGCCCAGATTGGAATTGACGTAACCGATCGGATTGTTGATCTCGTGCGCGACACCGGCGGCGAGCTGCCCGATCGACGCCATTTTTTCCGATTGCAGCAGCTGGCCCTGCGTTTCTTCCAGCTGCCCGTTGATCTTGTTCATGACCGCGTTCAACGTCGACAGCACGTCGATACGCTGCGCCTGCTCGACGTGCAGGCGCGTGTTCTCCATCATGACGGTGACGAGGCCCATGACCAGGCTGCCGTGCTCGAGATCATTCTCGGAGAACGGCGGCTGGCCGACCGCCCGGTTGACGCTCACCGCGCCGATCAGCCGCTCCTCGCTCCGCAATGGCCAGCACATTGCGGACCCGGGCACCTTGGTCTCGGTGCGCGCGACGCGGGCCCGGAAACGGGGATCGTTTTGCGCATCGCTTTGCAGCAACACCGGCGTCCCGTGCTTCGCCACCCAGCCCAGCACGCCATCGCCGAGCACCATGTGACTGCCGACTACGCCCGGCGGCAACGCGATGCCGGCGACGATGGCCAGCCGCTCGGGCGTCTCGGGATCGCTCAGCGCGAGGCATCCGCTGCCGGCGTTGAAGCCCTTCACGATATGCTCGAGCAGACGCTGCGAAACCTGTTGCGGGTTGACGTTCGAGATCGCCGGCGTCATCCGATACAGATCGAAGATCCAGGACAGCTCGGTGCGGTGGTCGGTGCAGATGTCCATTGGGAGCATTCGTGGCGCGGCTAGTCGGCGCGCGCCATGTCGGCCGCCGGCTGCGAGGGGGTGGACGGCCGATCGTGCGCTTCGGGATCGATCTTGCGCGCGTCGCGCGGCTGGCGACCGCTTTGCGCCACCGGTTCGTAGCGGCGAAACGCTTCGCCGATGTTGTCGCGCAACTGCTCGTCATCCCATGGCTTGGTCAGGAATTTGTAGACCGCCCCGCGATTGATGGCGTCCGTGATGCTGTGGAAATCGGTATACCCGCTCAACATGATGCGGACGACATCCGGATAGAGGTCCTTCACGCGCTGCAGGAACTCGACGCCCGCCATCTCGGGCATCCGCTGATCCGAAACCACCACGGCGATCTTGTTGCAGGCGAGCAGCTCGAGCCCCTCGGCTGCGCTGCCGGCGGTCAGGATGCGATAGCCATCGCGGCGCAGTACGCGCTTCAGCGCCGACAGGATCCTGGTCTCGTCGTCGACCAGCAGCAGCGTGCGCCCCTCGTCGTTCGCGCCCGAGGACGGGAGCGCCAGCTTGCGCTGGTCCCTGAGCATCCGCGTGCAGTCGTCGGCGGACACCGGCGGTGAGAAGTAATAGCCCTGGATCTCGTCGCACCCGCACGAGGCAAGGAAAGCAAGCTGCGCCTGACTTTCGACCCCCTCGGCAACGACGCGCAGGCGCAAGCTGCCGGCCATCGAGATCACGGCCTTCGTGATCAGCGCCGCGTCCACATCCATGATGACGTCCTTGATGAAGGAGCGGTCGATCTTGAGCGTATCGAGCGGAAATCGCTTGAGGTGGCTCAAGCTGGAGTGGCCCGTTCCGAAGTCGTCGATCGCAACCCTGATTCCCATCGCCTTGAGCTTGCCCAGCATGGCGGTGACCTGCGGCGCATGTTGCATGAGGACGCCTTCCGCCACCTCGACCTCGATCAGGCGCGCGTCGACGCCGCGCTCGTCGAGGATGGCCTTGATGCGCACGTCGAGGTCCGCCTGTTGAAGCTGGCGACCGGAAAGGTTGACGGCGATCCGCACCGGAACAATTCCCTGCTCCAGCCAGGCCCGTATCTGCTCGCACGCGGATTTCAGGATCCATTCGCAGACGGGGACGATAAGGCCGTTCTCCTCGAGAATGGGGACGAACCGCGCGGGCGATACGTCACCCAGCTCGGCGTTGTTCCACCGAAGCAGCGCCTCGACGCCGGTGATGGTGCCGGTCGCGAGCTCGGCCTTGGGCTGATACTGAAGAGAGAATTCGTTCCGCTCCAGCGCGCGCCGCAGATGATTGCCGAGGTTCAGTCGTTCGAGCGAGCGCGCGTTCATTTCCGCGGCGTAGAACTGGAAGTTGCCGCGTCCGAGCTCCTTGGCCCGGTACGTCGCGATATCGGCGTTGCGCAGCAGCGCATCGCAGTTCGCGCTGTCCGCGGGATACGACGCGATGCCCATGCTGAGCGTCACGAAGACCTCGTTCCCGTTGATCTCGAACGGCGGCTCGAATGCGGCCATGATCTGCTCCGCGACCGGCACTGCGTCTTCGGCCGCCGCAAGATCGGATAACGCCAATGCGAATTCGTCACCGCTCAATCGCGCTATGGTGTCGATCGGGCGCACGACGCGCGACAGGCGCTGCGCCACCTCCTGCAGAAGCAGGTCGCCGGCGGCATGACCGAGCGTGTCGTTGACCAGCTTGAAGTGGTCGACATCGACGAACATCACGGCGAGCGCGCGGCCGATTCGCTCCGCATGGGCCAAGGTCTGTTTCAGCCGATCATGGAACAACGCGCGATTGGGCAATCCGGTCAAGCCGTCGAAGTGCGAGAGGTGGCGCAGCCTCGCCTCGTAGTCCCGGCGATCGGTGATGTCCTGCGCGATCCCGGTGACGCGGACCACCTTGCCCGATTGGTCGGCCACCGGAAAGGCGCGCGCATGCACCCAGCGCATCGAGCCATCGGGGCGGACCACGCGGAATTCCTCGTCGAATTCCGTCAACAGCCCGCGTTCGTAGTTGACCCGCACCCGGGTCTGGTCAGCGGGGTGAATGGCATCCAGCCAACCGAAGTCGTCGGCGCCGAGATGATCAACGGGACGTCCCCAGATACGCTCGTACGCAGGGCTGACGTAGAGCAGGCGCTTGTCGGTCGCGTCGGCGATCCAGAACACATCGGGCACGTTGGAGGCGAGCTCCCGGAATTGTTCCTCGCTGGCCCGCAGCGCACGCTCAGCGGCGCGGTGGTCACGCTCGCGCCGGATGTTGCCGAGGGCAAAGGAGATGACCATCGCCATCTCGTCAAGGAGCGCGATCAACGAGGCGCTGAACAACCCCGATGTGTCGCCGTACAGGTTGAGCACGCCGACGACGCGCTCGTCTTCCTGCAGCGGCAAGCTGATCATCGAGCGGATTCCGGCCTCCGCAGGGATATCCGTGACGTCCGGAAAACGCGGATCGCTCAGGAGATCGTTGACCACCTGATGGTCGGCCGTCTGGATCGTGACCGCCGTGATCTTGCCGTGCGCGGACAGGTAGTCGTAATCCGCCAGACCGGGACCCTGCAGCGCGAAACCGTGTCCCGCCACCCGTTCGAGTCGCCCATTGTGCGGGTCGACCAGCCCGATCCAGGCGAGGCGAAAGCGACCATGGTCGACCGCGATCCGGCAAATCTCCTGGAGCAGCGCGCCGCGGCCCTTGACCTGGACGATGGTCCGGTTGATCTTCTGCAGCGCGGCGTAGAGGTTCGTTTGCCGAACCAGCTCCGCGAAGGCGACGGCGTCAATGCCTTCGGCGAGGATCAGCCGGGCATCTGCCGCCACGACGGCGTCGCACGCGCGGTCGCCGGCCGGATTGTCGATAGGATCCATGGGGCGAAGGATCGCCCAGTTCCGCGCGCCGTACTATTCGTACTTTTACCTACCGGGGGGCGGGAATTCGCCAGCCGACGGGCGCCCGCCGCCGCTGGATTGGGCATGACCGGCCCGCTAGCGCCGCTCGATGTAATACTGCATGCCGACGGCGACGCTCGCGAAGGCGATCAGCGGAAAGGCCGCCGAGAAGAACGGCGGCCAATCGTTTAGCACGCCCAGGTACGAGAACAGACGTTCGATCAGCCAGAAAGCGAGCCCCAGCATAGTGCCGGCGAAGATCCGGAAACCGACGCCGCCCTGGCGGCGCTGGAACTGCGCAAAAGGCAGCGCCAGCATCATCATCACGATGACCGCGACCGGATAGAGCACTTTCGACCAGAGCGCGATTTCGAAGCGGGAGGTCTTCTGCGCATTGCTGCCCAGCACGCGGATGTTGTCGTAGAGCGTCGAGAGCGCCAGCCGCTCCGGCGCGACTTGATAGACGGTGAGAATCGACGGCTGCAGCACCGATTCCCATGTCCAGCTTTTCAGCGATGAGACAGTCGCCGAATCGCGACCGATTTCCGTCACCTTCACCTGCTCGAGATTCCACCGGCCCTGGCCCGCGAAGTGCCCGGTCTCGGCGCTGCGAACTGCGGTCAACCGCAGGTCGCGATCGAATTCGTAGATGCGCACGCCGACGAGCGTCATGTCCGACAGCACCGTCCGGATGTTGACGAACGTCAGGTCCTGCTTGAACCAGAATCCGGACTCGAACTGTTGCGCGACGACGCCGGAGGCGTTGCCCATCGCCGCGGCGCGCACGGTTTGCGCAAGCCGCTCCGCCGGCGGCGAGACGTATTCGCCGGCAAGAAACGTCACGATCGCGAGCGGGATTCCCACGCGGACGACCGCCCAGCCGACCTGCATGATCGAAGCGCCGGACGCGCGCATCACGGTGAACTCGGAATTGGCGACGAATTGCGAGATCGCGAACAACGTTCCGATCAGCGCCGCCACGGGAAACAGCTCGTAGATCCGCGACGGAATATGCAGCGTGACGTAGAGGAACGCTGTGGGCAGCGTGTAGCCGCCGCGGCCGACATCGCGCATTTCGTTGATGAGGTCGAAAAACGTGAACAGGCCGATCAGCGCGACGAACAGCAACAGCGTGGCGAATAGGACGTCGCGTCCGATGTAGCGCGTCAGCGTGCGCATGGCGATCAGGCCGGTTGGGCGCGCGTCCTGCGTCCGAACAGCCCCGTGATGGACAGCTGGTGGCGAAAGAGCAGGAACACGACCATGAGCGCGGCGACGTGCGGCACGAGGAGCCCGAGCCAGAGATCGAGCGTCCCTTGTGCGATCATGCTCTGCACGATGTTGATGCAGTTGGTATAGAGCATGTACAGGAACGCCGCGGCGATCAGGTTGAACGAGCGTCCCATGCGCGGATTCACGTACGCCAGCGGGATCGCTAGCAAGGTCAGCACCAGCGCGAGGATTGGCACCGACAGCCGCCAGAACAGCTCGGCGCGTTCACTGCGGCCGTCGGCCACCAGCAAGGCGGCGGTCGGGATCGCCTTGTTCGACGTGGGCAGCGCGCGCGCCTCCGCGGGCTCGATGCGCCGGCCCAGCTTGTCGAATTCGATCAGCCGAAAATCGGCCGACCCCGGCTTGCCCTCGTAGCGCCGGCCATCTTCCAGCACCACGAAGCGGTCGCCATTGGGCTCTTCGACGAGATGCCCGAGGCGCGCGACGGTGGTGGCGTCCTTCGCATCGTCGACCGAATGCAGGAATACGTTGCGGATGCGCCCGTCGATCGGGTTGATGCTTTCGACATAGACGACGATGCCGGCACGCTTGAATTCACGAAAGAGTCCGGGCGAGAGGATCGAAATCTCGTCCCGCGATTCCAGCTGGCGCTCGAACTCGATCTTGCGCTGCTCCGCCCATGGCGACAGGAAGAGCGACAACAGGATGATCGCGGCCAAAAACGGCGCGGCAAACATGAGGATCGGCTTCAGGCATGCGGTGAGCGACTGGCCGGACGTAAACCAGACCACCATCTCGCTGTCGCGATACCAGCGTGAAAGCGTCAGCAGCACGGTGAGGAATAACGCGACCGACAACAGCAGGTTCAGATAGAACATCGCGTTGAAGCCGATGAGCGCCAGGATGCCCTCGGTCGCCACCGCGCCCCCAGCCGCGCGCGCCAGGATGCGGATCACCGACTGCGTGAACAGGATGCCCAACAGGACCACGAACAGGCCGATCGCCGTCGCGGTCAGCTCTCTTACGAGGCTACGGCGGAAAATCATGACGCCGGGAAAAGTTTTGACTTTTTAGGGAAGATTTGCCGATAATGCGCGGCAAGACGTGTAACGGCAACAAAACGCCGAAGCGGGAGACGAGGGATCGCGATGGAATTTACCATAAAAAGCGGAAGCCCCGAGAAGCAGCGCAGTGCTTGTGTCGTCGTCGGGGTGTTCGACAACCGCAAGCTGTCATTGTCGGCGGAGCTGATCGACCGGGCCAGCAACGGCTATATCAGCGAAATCATCCGCCGCGGTGACATGGAGGGCAAGTTGGGCGCCACGCTGCTGCTGCACAATGTGCGCGGCACGCTGGCCGACCGCGTGCTGCTGGTCGGCCTGGGGAAGGAGCGCGATTTTCGCGACCGCGAATTCCGCTCCGCGATCCGGTCGGCCGTCAAGCTGCTGAACGAAACCGGTTCCTACGAGGCGGTCCTGTACCTGACCGAGGAGAAGGTCAAGCGGCGCGAAGTGGTCTGGCGCGTCGAGCACGCGGTGGTGGTGGCGATGGAGGCGGTGTACCGCTTCGAGCAGATGAAAAGCCAGCCCACGGAGGTGCGCCGGCCGCTGCGCAAGCTCACGTTGTCGGTGCCGCAACGCTCCGATCTGACCGCCGGCGAAAAGGCCGCCGCGCAGGGACTCGCGATTTCCCATGGGATGGATCTGGCGCGCGATCTCGGCAATTTGCCCGGCAATGTCTGCACGCCCACCTATCTCGGCGAACGGGCGCGCGAGCTGGCGACGCAATTTCCCGATATTCACGTGCGCGTCCTCGACCGGAAAGAATGTGAAGAGCTGGGCATGGGCTCGTTCCTGTCGGTGAGCAACGGAAGCGACCAGCCGCCGCGGTTCATCATTCTCGAATACATGCAGTCGCAACGAAAGGCCAAGCCGTGCGTGCTCGTGGGCAAGGGCATCACTTTCGACACCGGCGGCATTTCGTTGAAGCCCGGCCTCGACATGGACCAGATGAAGTTCGACATGTGCGGTGCCGCTGCAGTTCTCGGCACGTTGCGCGCGATCGCCGAAATGAAGACGCAGGTCAACGTGGTCGGCCTGATCCCGGCGTGCGAGAACATGCCGTCAGGCCATGCGACCAAGCCCGGTGACATCGTCACCAGCATGTCCGGGCAGACCGTCGAAGTCCTCAATACCGACGCGGAAGGCCGGCTGATCCTCGCCGACGCGCTGACCTACGCCGAGCGCTACGAACCGGAAGCCGTAGTTGATATCGCCACGCTGACCGGCGCCATGGTCGTCGCACTTGGCCATGTCGCCAGCGGGCTGTTCAGCAACAATGAAACGCTGGCGCGAGCGCTCCTGACCGCCGGTGACGATGCGTATGACCGTGCGTGGCAGATGCCATTGTGGGAGGATTATCAGGACGGTCTCTCCAGCAATTTCGCCGATTTCGCGAATATCGCCGGCCGTGCCGGCGGCAGCATCACCGCCGCCTGTTTTCTGTCGCGGTTCACGAAGAAATACGACTGGGCTCATCTCGATATCGCGGGCACGGCGTGGAAAGAGGGCAAGGAGAAGGGCGCCACCGGGCGGCCCGTGCCGCTGCTGGCGACATGGCTGCTCGCGCAGGAGAATCCAGCGGCGTGACGCGTATTGCACCGGGCTTGGCATGACGACGATCGATTTCTACACGCACGTCGAAGACCGCCTGGCGGTGGCCGCACGCCTCGCCGTGAAAGCCGTGGCCGCGCATGGCAGCGTGCGCGTGGTCACGCCGGATGCCGCGACGACCGATGCGCTCGATCGCCTGCTGTGGACGACGCCCGCTACCGGCTTCGTGCCGCACTGCCGGATGGACAGCAAGGTGGCATCGGAAACCCCGATCTGGATCGACCATCGGCCGGATCACGCCGGACCGGCGGCGGTGCTCGTCAACTTGTGCGCCGAACCGCCGCCGTTCTTCAGCCGCTTCGAGCGGCTGGCGGAAATCGTTGGCGTCGACGATGCGCAAGCCGGACGCGATCGTTATCGCTTTTATCGTGAGCGCGGCTACGAGCTGCGCGCGCACGACATGAGCGAACGAGGGTAGCGCGATGCCCACGGCGCGCGAGCTGCTCGAACAGGCGGACGCGCTGATGCGCCGGAATCGCGCGGCGGCGATCGACGACATTCCAGTGCTCACGGACGCTGTACCGATCGACGAAGCGTCGTTGCTTGGCCGGCAAAGCGTGGATGACGACGACGTGGCCGCGTCGTCGTCGACGGATTCGATACCAACGTTGACGGAACGCATCGAATCGCCGGTCGCCGTCACCACGGATTTGGTGATGCAGGAAGGCGAGGCGTCCGACTGGCTCGATTTCGACGAAGCCCAGCCGTCGATCATCGGCGAGGAGCCGGATTCGATCGCAGTCGTGCCGCCGGTCAAGCTCGCGAAGGAGGTCGACCAGGGGCTGCTCGCGTCGGCCGAACACGAAGAGATCGAGCTCACATCCGCTGTCGAGGCAGAGTTCGACGACGAACTCGCCCCGCCGGCAGAGGTGCCGTCCGATTCGCCGGGACCCGATGTGGCGCCGCCGGCGACGGATGCGAACATGCCGTCACCGCTGACCGCGCAAGCGGAAGAGCCATCGGCGGCCGCGCTCGCGGCGGCGTTGGCCGCGGCAGTGCCAGTGCCGTCTCCGCCTCCAGTCGCGCCGCCACCCGAGGCGCCCACGGCGTCATCATCGGTAGCATCGGAAGATGGCGAAGGGTTGCCGGACGAACCGGCGATGCTGGAGACGGCCGAAGCAGCGGCTGCGCCGGAACCCGAATTAACGCCCGCGACTTCTGAGCCTGAAGGGCTGACTGCGCCGGAACCTGAGCTAACGTCCGCGACCCTTGAGCCCGAAGGGCTGACTGCGCCGGAACCTCAGTTAACGCCCGCGACTTCCGAGCCTGAAGGGCTGGCAACCGAGCCCGCGGAAGCCGGCATCGCTCCGGAGAAAAGCTCGCAGTGGGACGACCAGGCGCGCTGGGATCTGGCTGCCGAAGAGATCCGGATGCAGGTACTGCAGCGCATCGACCTTTTCACCGACACCGGGTTGCGCGAACAATTGGGCCAACGTCTGCAACCGATTGTAGATCGCGCCAGCGCGGATCTGGTGGCGACGATCAATCTCCATGTCGGTGAATTGCTGCGTGCCTACGTCGCCGAGGCGATCGAGCGCGAGATCGAAAGGTGGCGCACTGACGTGACCAAATCGTGAGGGCCTGACGTGCCAAAAACACTGCGCGCTGCGCGCTCCGTGTTTTTGTCCCGAGTAAGTTTGCACGAAGAGCTTCGGGCGGCCGCGCGCTCTTCGTGTAGAAAGGGCACGAAGCGCGCGGATCATAAGCCGCTTCGCGGCCGTTCGGTAGCGCGCGCATGCGGATTGAATGCCCCAATGACCGCTCGCGTTCATCGAAGGCCGGCGCGCGTATGCGGATTGAAAGCACCAATGAACGCTTGCGCCCATCGAAGGCTGTCAGCGTGCCTGCGCGCTACTGAGCGAGCCGCGCAGCGGCGGCGATCGGCGCGCTTCGTGCAGTTTCCGGGGGGAAGCGCGCGGCCGCCCGAAGCTTCCCCTCGAACTGTCTTCGGGACAAAAACATGGAGCGCGCAGCGCGGAGTGTTTTTGGCACGTCCGCACGCGATTTGCGCGCGCCCAGTTTTATTGCTAGACTGGTTTCATGAAGTTCGGCCAAGCTACGCCACCGGCAGCGCGCACCTATGCGTTTGCATACTATTTCTGGGCCACGAACCCAGAGGGGCAGGCGCGACCGTAGACTTCCGGCAGTAGCAGACAAGGATTCCACGATTCGGGCGGCCCCAAAGGCCGCCCGAATTTTTTCGTCACCACAAGGAGCATTGCCGTGATCATCGTCATGCAACCGGACGCCGGCGAAAGCGCGATCGCCGCCGTCGAATCACGCATCCTGGCGGAGGGCCTGCGCGTCCATGTTTCGCGCGGCACCGAGCGCACGCTGATCGGCGCGATTGGCGACGAGCGCAAGCTCTCGCCGGACATGTTCGAGACGCTGCCCGGCGTCGAGCGCGCGCTCCACATCGTGAAACCGTACAAACTCGTCGCGCGTGAGTGGCACAAGGCGAGCACCCTCGTGCGTGTTCGCGGGATTCCGATCGGCGGTGAAGCCGTGCAAATGATCGCCGGGCCGTGCTCGGTCGAAACCGAGCCGCAAATGCGCGCGGCCGCGGCGGCGGTCGCTGCCGGTGGGGCACGATTGATGCGCGGCGGGGCGTTCAAGCCGCGCACCAGTCCCTACGCATTCCAGGGGGCAGGGATCGACGGTCTGAAGCTGCTCAAGGACGCGGCCGCGCGGCACGGCTTGCCGGTCGTTACCGAGTTGATGGACGTACGCATGCTCGACGTATTCCTCCGCGAGCAGGTCGATGTCATCCAGATCGGAACGCGCAACATGCAGAATTTCGACTTGCTGAAGGAAGTGGGTCGCGTCGACGTCCCGGTGATCCTGAAGCGCGGCATGAGCGCGACGATCAGCGAATGGCTGATGGCGGCGGAATACATTGCGGCGGGTGGCAATCACCGGATCATCCTGTGCGAACGTGGCATTCGCACGTTCGAGACGGCGTACCGCAATGTCCTCGATGTGACGGCAATCCCCGTGCTGAAGCGCGAAACGCATTTGCCGGTGATCGTCGACCCGTCGCACGCCGGCGGCAAGGCATGGATGGTATCGGCGCTGGCGAGCGCCGCGGTGGCCGCGGGCGCCGACGGCCTGCTGGTCGAGGTTCATCCGAATCCGCCCGAGGCGTGGTGCGATGCGGACCAGGCGCTGACGCCGCCCGAATTCACGCGGCTGATGCGAAAGCTGTCGGCGGTGGCCGAGGCCGTGGGCCGTCGAATGGCGGGCAGCGCGAGCGGCGAAGCAGTGCAACGCGAGGGAATTCCGATTGCGCTTTGAGAATTCGCACCGAACGGCGCGTCCCGACGCGACATCAATCGGCGCCGCCTTGGCAGTGGCCAACCAATGCCCGTCGCCGCCCAATCGGCGTAGTCCCTCCCTGCTATGGGGTCGCGCGTATAATGGTTGCGATGTGGCGGCATGGGCCCACGTTAGCGGATGGCTGAAATGCAGAGCATGCGAATACTCGCGATTTTGACGGCCGCGCTCGTCTGCGCGGGTCCTGCCGCAGCCCTCGATACGGCAATACCGGGCAGCGGATTACCGAACGCGACCGATTTCAGCGGGATGCTGCTGCCCGAACGCGCAGGCGTCGTCCCGTGGAAGACGCTAGCCCAGGTCCAGCCGGTAAAGCAGGGCGGCAAGGTCGTCGCGGAATTCTCGCGCGACATCCTCGCGCTCGATCGCAGGGATGTGAAAGTGGAAGGCTTCATGATCCCGCTCGACATCGGCGACAAGCAGAAACGTTTCCTCATTTCCGCAGTACCGCCGCATTGTCAATTCTGCCTGCCGGCTGGCCCGGACGCGCTCGTCGAAGTGGAGGCGAAGACGGGGGTGAATTACACGTTCGACCCGATCGTCATCGGCGGTAAGTTCGCGGTGGTGAAGGACGATCCGTCCGGAGTGCTTTACCGGATGACCGACGCCGGCCGCGTCGATGTGGCGCCCGCCGCCAAGCCTTCCATTCCGACTCTCCGGTAATCGCCGGCGCTAAAGGCGCCGTAGTGTGAGCGACTCGGAGCAACCCACCGCGGCGGCTCGGGCGCTCGCGGCTGTCCCGTTCCTGGCGCCGCTCGATCCGGTCGATCTCGCCAAGCTTGCCGGCGTCCTCGAGGACAGCTGGTTCGACGCCGGCACCGTCGTGTTCGAGGTCGGAGGGCAGGGCGACGCGCTGTACATCATGCGCGAAGGCACGGCCGAGCGTCGCGTCGCCGGCTCGCGCATCGGATTGATTCATCCACCCGAGGTGTTCGGCGAGCTTGCATTGCTGACCGACCAGCCGCGATCGTCGAGCGTCGTGGCGGTCACGCCGATTCGCGTCTGGGTGCTGCCGAAGCATCGCGTTCATACGCTGTTGCGCGCTGAGCCCGAGCTGATGCTCGCGTTGAGTCGTGCGATGGGGATGGAGCTCGCCCGCGCGCGGCGCGCACTTGGCGAGCTGCAGCACGAGCTCGAGCAGTGGGTCGCGGAACGGATGGCGGCGCTTGCGCCCGAGCAACGCGACCTTAGCGAAGCCGCGGCGTTGTTCGAGATGCCGCCGTCGCGTGTGGTGTCGCGCCTCGCGGATTCGGGCGGTCGAGCGGCGGAGCCGCTGCCGAAGCTTGCAAGCCTTGCGCCGTTGCTGCGGGAGCGCGACGGCCGCTATTCGATGCCGGCTGCCATTCGCGACGTGATTCGGCGCCGCATCGATGCGCAAGGCCGACGGGAGGCCATCGCCGCACGTCTGCGCGGCGTGGCGCGCGAGCTCGAACGCGACGGCCATGTCGCCGATGCATTGGCCGCCTATCGCGCCGCCGGCGCCGATGCCGACGTGCAACGGCTGATGGCGACTACGCCAGCGCTTGGCGAGGGCGTGCGCGCGATAGTGGAAGAAGGAACGGGAAGCAACGAGACAATGAGCGTCGTCGGGCCGCCCGAACGCCGGTTTACGTCGATCAAGCTCATCGGCCTGGCATTCGCAATCGTGCCGCTGCTGTTCTGGACAGCGGCAGCACCCGCAGGCTTGAGCACCGAAGGATGGCGGGCATTGCTCACGCTGATCGCCGCCGCCATTTTGTTTGCATCCGAAGCGTTACCGGAAGCGGTTGTTGCGCTCGGTCTTCTCGCTGTGTGGGTCGTCGGCGGCGTCGTTCCACCGCGTGCGGCGCTCGATGGCTTCGCGACGCAGGCATGGGTGCTGGTGCTCACAGTGCTCGCTGTCGGCGTTGCGGTAGGCAACTCCGGGCTTCTCTATCGCATTGCACTCCTCGCGCTCGGCCGCAAGCCGGCGGGCTTTGCGCGCCGCTGCGTGACGCTTGCGTTGGTGGGTACCGCGGTGACGCCTACGCTACCCAATGCAACGAGCCGTGCGGCGCTGGCGGCGCCGATGGTGCGCGAAGTCGCGGAAGCGCTGGGCTACGGCGCAGGCGGGCGTGCGGCGACCGGCCTCGCGCTCGCTTCGTTTGTCGGCTTCGGACAAATGGCCGCGCTGTTCTTCACCGGTTCATCGGTCGGCCTGCTGGTGCATGGACTGTTGCCGCCCGCAATTCGCGCGGAATTCGACTTCGCGCGCTGGTTCGTCGCCGCCCTTCCGTTGCACGCCGTGCTGCTGGGCGCTTCACTGGCCGCGATATTGGTGACGTATCGACCGGAGGCCTTGCCAAGCAACGTCGGCGATCGTCTCGCGCTGCAACGCGCGGTGCTAGGTCCGATGCGCCGCCAGGAAAAAATCTGCGTCGTCGTGCTGGCCGGATTGATCGCGGGATTTCTGACCGAGCCGTTGCATGGCATTCATGGCGCATGGCTCGGCGTTGCCGCGCTCGCGGCGCTGGCGGCCGGCGGAGCGCTCGACACCACGATGCTGCGCACCGGCGTGAACTGGCCGTTTCTCGTGTTCTTCGGCGTGATCACGAGCCTCGCAACGGTGTTCCAGACGCTGCACGTCGATGCGTGGCTTGCGTCGCGCCTGGCCGATCCGATTGGTGCGCTCGCTTCGAACAGCCTCCTGTTCTGCGTTGCGCTCACACTGGTAGGCTTTGCACTGTCCTTCGTCATCCGCTGGCAGGCGGCGGCGCCGCTGCTGACACTGGTCGCGCTGCCGGTGGCAGGTGCAGCCCATGTCAATCCGTTCCTGATTGCGCTGATATGCCTGGTTGCCACGCAAGTCTGGTTTCTGCCGTACCAGAGCACGGTGTATCTGGCTTTCTACCATGGGTCCGGCGAATTATTCTCGCATCGAGATGCGCGGCCACTGGCGTGGTGGTGGGGTCCGCTGGTGCTCTTGGCGGTGATTGCGGCGTGGCCGGTATGGCGCGCGATGGGTCTCGTAGACTGACGCTTGCCGTTCATGTCCGGTGCCCGCTCGACTAAGGTCGTTGCTGTCGGCTTGACCCCAACCGCTGGTTCAACTACGTCGAGCTCGTCGCCGCCGACAAGATCGGTCCGGAAACCGTGACCTATGTCGCCAACATCTTCAAGTACTACACCGCCTACCGGTTGATCGAGTCCGAGGACAGCGAACGCGATCGGATGCGCGAGCAGCTTCAAAAACCCAAGCCGTCCTGACGGCGCTGCCGCGCAGCACCCGGGCGGGCTCCTGCCTCGTTCCGTTACAATTCAAGCTTTTGCGCCCACACATGCGCGCTCACAAGGCACGCTGATCATGGAACTCGCCAAAAGCTTCGAACCCCACGCCATCGAGGCGAGGTGGTATCCCTTCTGGGAATCCCGCGGTCTCTTCCGCCCGTCGATGCGGACCGATGCCGCCCCGTTCTGCGTCCAGCTGCCACCGCCGAACGTCACCGGCTCGCTGCACATGGGGCATGCGTTCCAGCAAACGCTGATGGACCTCATGATCCGCTACCACCGGATGCGCGGCGACAACACGTTGTGGCAGGTCGGCACCGATCACGCCGGCATTGCGACGCAAATCGTCGTCGAGCAACAACTCAAGATGGCGGGAAAGTCGCGCCGCGATCTCGGACGCGCGGAGTTCGTCGAGCGCGTCTGGGCATGGAAGGAGGAATCGGGCTCGACGATCACGCGACAGATGCGGCGGCTGGGCGTCTCTGCCGACTGGTCGCGCGAGCGGTTCACGATGGACGAGGGTATGTCGGCCGCGGTGCTCGAAACCTTCGTGCGGCTCTTCGACGACGGCCTCATCTATCGTGGCAAGCGGCTGGTCAATTGGGACCCGAAGCTCGGCACCGCGGTGTCCGATCTCGAAGTCGAGAATGAGGAAGTGCAGGGCAAGATCTGGCAGATTCGTTATCCGATGGCTGATGGCAGCGGTTCAGTGGTCGTTGCCACGACACGGCCGGAAACGATGCTCGGCGACGTCGCAGTCGCGGTAAATCCCGAAGACGATCGCTATCGCGCGATGGTCGGCAAGATGGTGACATTGCCGCTGACCGGTCGCACGATTCCGATCGTTGCGGATGACCAGGTCGACCGCGAGTTCGGGACGGGCGCGGTGAAAATCACGCCGGCGCACGATTTCAACGACTGGCAGATCGGCCAGCGCCACGGCCTGACGCCACTTACCGTATTCGAGCTCGACGCGACGATCAACGGCAACGCGCCGGCAAAATATCGCGGTCTCGATCGCTATGCGGCGCGCAAGGCGGTGCTGGCCGATCTCGCTGCCGCTGAGCTCCTTGTGTCCGAAAAGACGCATGCGATGGTCCTACCGCGTTGCGAGCGTACCGGGGAAGTCATCGAACCCATGTTGACGGACCAATGGTTTGTCGACATGCGCAAGCCTGCTCCCGCGAGCCATCCGTTCTTCCCTGGCAAATCGATTCAGGATCTTTGCCTCGCCGCGGTCAGCGCGGAAGGGTTGCCGGCGAGTGCGCCGGGCACCGGCGAAACGGTGCATTTCGTGCCGCCGGAATGGATTTCGACGTACTACAACTGGATCAACAACATCCAGGACTGGACCATCTCGCGTCAGCTATGGTGGGGTCACCAGATTCCCGCGTGGTATGACGACGCGGGCAACGTCTATGTCGCGCGCAACGAAGCCGACGCGCGGGCGCAAGCGCTGGCCAAGCTCGGCCGCGACCCGCAGTCGTTCACGCGCGACGAGGACGTTCTGGATACGTGGTTCTCGTCGGCGCTGTGGTGTCACTCGACGCTCGGCTGGCCGGACGATACGCCGGAGCTGAGGACGTTCCTCCCGTCGTCGGTGCTGGTCACCGGCTTCGACATCATCTTCTTCTGGGTCGCGCGGATGATCATGACGACGACCTACTTCACCGGCCACGTCCCGTTTCGCGACGTCTACATCAATGCCCTCGTCCGCGACCAGGAAGGGCAGAAGATGTCGAAGTCGAAGGGCAACGTGCTCGATCCGATCGACCTGATCGACGGCATCGATGTCGAGACACTGGTGACGAAGAGCACGAGCAACATGATGGACCCGCGGCAGGCCGAGAAAGTCGCGCAGCGCACCCGCAAGCAGTTTCCCAATGGCATCCCGTCGTTCGGCGCCGACGCCGTGCGCTTCACGTTCGCGTCGCTCGCGACGTTCAACCGCACGCTCAACTTCGACCTCAACCGCTGCGACGGCTACCGCAATTTCTGCAACAAGCTGTGGAACGCCACGCGCTTCGTGCTGATGAACGTCGAAGGCAAGGATTGCGGCGAGAATGACACGCTCCCGAAGACGCTTACGTTCGTCGACCGCTGGCTCCTCGGCCGGCTGCAGCATGCCAAGCACGACATCGCGAACAACATAGACCAGTACCGCTTCGACCTCGCGGCGAAGGCGCTCTACGAATTCGTGTGGGACGAATATTGCGACTGGTATGTCGAGCTCGCCAAGGTGCAGATCGCGCAGGCCGATGCGAGCGGCGACCAGGCGGCCGCGCGCGGCTCGCGGTCCGTTCTCGTGCGCGAGCTCGAGGCGACGCTGCGCCTCGCGCATCCGTTCATGCCGTTCATCACCGAGGAGCTGTGGCAGACTGTTGCGCCGCTGGCGGGGAAAAGCGGCGAGTCGATTTCGACGCAGCCATTCCCGAAGGCCAACTTCAATCGCGTCGATGCGACCGCGAATGCGCGCATGGCGGCACTCAAGGAGATCGTCACGGCGTGCCGCGAGCTGCGCGGCGAGATGAAGCTGTCGCCGGCAGTGCGAGTTCCACTGATTGCCACCGGTGATGCCGCGATGCTTGCAGAGTTCACGTCATACCTGCTTCCGCTGGCCAAATTATCGGAGGTGAAGATCGTCGCCGAGCTTCCGGTCACCGATGCACCCGTAGCCATCGCCGGCCCGTTCAAGCTGATGCTGCGCATCGAGGTCGATCCCGCGGCCGAACGCGAACGCATCGGCAAGGAGATTGCGCGAATCGAGGCCGAAATCGCCAGGGTCCACGCGAAACTCGGCAACGAGAGCTTTGTCGCGCGGGCGCCCGCGGCGGTCGTCGAACTGGAGCGTTCCCGCCTCGCCAGCTTCTCGGCCACGCTGGAAAAGCTGCGACCGCAATACGACCGGTTGCGTGGATGAGAGGTACGCGTGGTGGCATCAATCCACCCGCCCAAGATACGCGGTGACTTCCTCGCGATCGTGGTAGAGCTGCTTGATACGTAGCGTGTAGCGCACCTTGGCGCGCCTCAGGATTTCGCCGATCCGCTGCTCGCACCGCTGCACCTCATCGTAGCGTTTTTTCATCGGCAGCTTGAGATTGAAGATCGCGCGCCTTGCCGCGCCATCGGCGATCCAATGCGCCATTAATTCGGCAATGCGCAGCGGCTGCTCGGCGATGTCGCACGTCACCCAATCCACCGCTCGTTTGGGACGCCAGCGCAGGCCGTCTTCGCGCAAGTGCGTGACGAGCGGGTCGGTCGCGACCGAACCCTTCAGCGGCCCGTTGTCGATGGCCGTCACCTTGAGGCCGCGTTGTACGAGCTGCCACGTCCAGCCCCCCGGAGCCGCGCCCAGGTCCACGGCGCGCAACCCGGGGTGCAACAACGCGGCGTCGCCTTCACCGAGGAACGCGGCGAACGCTTCCGCCAGTTTGAGCGTCGACCTGGACGGCGCGCCGCCCGGCATCCGCAAACGCGGAATGCCCATCGGCCACGCATTCCGTTGCGCATCGCTCGCGCCGACAAATGCGGTGCGCCCGTCGAGCAGAAACACATGCAGCCGGCGCTTCGCCTCGGCGTCGAGCTGTTCGCGGGAACGCAATGCGCCCGAAAGACGCGAACCGAGTCCGCGGGCGAGCGTCGAGAGCTCCTTGCCGTCGTTGGTGTCGGGAAACTCGATCCAGACGCTGCGCCACGGCGGGGCTACGCCTACCAGGCCAGCCATCGTTTCGATGGCCGCGAGCAATGGCGTAACGCGGTCGGCGGGCGCAGCCACAGGCTGCGGCGAAAGGAGCGGGACGGGACCAAGGCCTGCAAAGACACTACGGGTGAACATCGGCGGCGCCACGGCTTCGGCGCGCTTCCATGCAGCGTCGTCGTAGGCCTCGGCTTGCCCGATGACGTACCCGCTGGCGGGCACGCCGGACAATGCCAGCCTGAGCGGCGCACGCGCTGCAATGCGCCGAAGGTCGGCAGTGGCTTCGCCCTCGAATCCCGCGCGGCAGTAGGCCACCAGCGCGACGCCATCCATCGTCGTGCGCGCCGGTGATGTTGCCGGGTGTCAGGCGCTCTCGGTTTCCGTCGACTTGCGCTTCATAAGCAGCGCCGGGACAGGCTTGGCCTTGCCTTTGGCGTGACCATGACCGCCATGGCCGTGGACCAGCGCCGAACGGGAATGAGCGCCTGCGTTGGCGGTCGCGCTGGTCATTGGTTGATCCGGATTGCGGGCATACGCCTCTTCGCGTTCGAGCTCGCGCGTGTTGCGCGACGGCACGTTCCGCGGTGCCGCAGGTTCCCTGCGCGGCGCGGCGCGGGTCTCGGCTCGCGGCGCATGCGAAGCGCGCGGCGTCTCGCGTCCTTCCGCGCGCGGTGCGTGGGAGGAGCGCGGCCGGGGCGACGCCGTCCGCACGGCGGCGGCGACCGGGTCGAAGCCGTCGAACTTCTCGATGGCCATTTTCACTTTCAGCAGTCGCTCGATTTCGACGAGATATTTTTCCTCTTCGGGCGCGACCAGCGATATGGCCTCTCCAGTCGCACCCGCACGCCCGGTGCGGCCGATGCGATGGATGTAATCCTCGGGGACGTGCGGCAGCTCGTAGTTGACGACGAGCGGCAGATCGTCGACGTCAAGGCCGCGGGCGGCGACGTCGGTCGCCACCAGCACTTCGAGCTTGCCTTCCTTGAACGCGGCCAGCGCATCCATGCGCGCGCCCTGCGTCTTGTCGCCATGGATGGCGGAGGTCTCCAGCCCATCTTTTTCCAGCTGCCGTGCAAGCCGCGACGCGCCGTGCTTGGTCCGCACGAAACACAGCACCTGCCGCAGATTGCGCGAGCGCACGATGTGCGTGAGCAGCGCGCGCTTGGCGTCCTGCGGGCACTTGTAGGCGCTCTGGGTCACCGTCTCGGCCGCGGTATTGCGGCGCGCGACCTCGATCAGCTCCGGCGCGTTGAGCAGCTGGTCGGCGAGCTTCTTGATCTCATTGGAGAACGTGGCGGAGAAAAGCAGATTCTGCCGTTTCACGCCGGCCGGCAGCAGCGCCATGATCCGCTTGATGTCCGGGATGAAACCCATGTCGAGCATCCGGTCCGCTTCGTCGAGAACGAAGATCTCGACATGCGACAGATTGATGCTCTTCTGCTCGACGTGGTCGAGCAGGCGGCCTGGCGTGGCGACGAGGATCTCGACGCCGGCGCGGACGATGGCCAGTTGCTGCTTGATGTCGACGCCGCCGAATACGCAGGTCGAGCGAAGACCGGTGTACTTGCCGTAGACCTTGATCTGATCCTCGACCTGGATCGCCAGCTCGCGCGTCGGCGCGAGGATCAGTGCACGCACCGGATGCCGCGCGGGCGACGGGCTGGTATTGGCCTGCGGTTGCAATCGTTGGAGGATGGGAAGCCCAAAGCCGGCGGTCTTGCCGGTGCCGGTTTGCGCGCCGCCCATGACGTCGCGTCCTGCCAGCACTACCGGGATCGCCTTCGCCTGGATCGGCGTAGGCGTGGTATAGCCACTCTCGGTCACGGCCCGCAAGATCTCCGGGCTCAAGCCGAGCTCGACAAAGCTCGTAATACTCATTGAAAAACTCCTGGCGCGGCCTACCGCGCGGTGCGCGGCTTCCGGTCCAGGCAGCGTTACATTGACGTTGCGAGGGATTGCGTCGGGACCTGTCCGATGGCGGGTTACGCCGATGCGTCAAGTCCTGCGCGGGTTGGGCGGTGACCGGAACGGCCGCCCGAAGTCGTATTGTAGCCTAAGTTGCGGATTTTTCAAAATATTCGTGGTCTGGCCCACCGTTTGCAGCGTATAATCGAAGGCTTTTGTTGCGGTGCACTTTGCGTAAACCGGTGCCCGCCCAAACCTGAATCCCCATGACCTCGCTGCGCCAGGACCTCCGCAATATCGCGATCATCGCCCACGTCGACCACGGCAAGACGACGCTCGTCGACAAGTTGCTGGTGCAGGCGGGCACGTTCGCCAAGCATCAGCACATCGACGAACGCATGATGGACAGCAACGACATCGAGCGCGAGCGCGGGATCACGATCCTCGCCAAGAATTGCTCGGTCAACTACGCCGGCCATCACATCAACATCGTCGATACGCCGGGGCATGCCGACTTCGGCGGCGAAGTCGAGCGGGTGCTGAGCATGGTGGACGGCGTGCTGCTGCTCGTCGACGCCGTCGAAGGACCGATGCCGCAAACGCGCTTCGTCACGATGAAGGCGCTGCAGCAAGGATTGAAGCCGATCGTCGTCGTCAACAAGGTCGATCGCCCCGGTTCGCGTGCCGAATGGGTCGTCAACCAGACATTCGAGCTCTTCGACAAGCTCGGTGCCAGCGACGACCAGCTCGACTTTCCGGTCGTGTACGCATCCGCGCTGAATGGCTGGGCAACGCTTGACGTCAACGTCGCGAAAAGCGGCGAGCCGGGACCCGGCGGATCGATGCAGCCGCTGTTCGAGACGATCATCAGCGCCGTGCCCGCGCCTGAAGGCGACGTCGATGGTCCGTTGCAGTTCCAGGTGAGCGCACTCGATTACTCGAGCTATCTCGGCCGCCTCGGCATCGGCCGCATCCGCCGCGGCAAGTTGAAGCCAGGCCAGGAGGTCGCGGTGCTCAACGGCCCGCTCGCCGAGGGGCAGGTGCCCACGAAGGCCAAGATCGGCACGGTGCTGGGCTTCTCCGGGCTCGAACGCGCGCCCGTCGAATCCGCGATGGCCGGCGACATCGTGCTCATCACGGGCGTCGACGCGCTGTCGATCGGGACGACGCTCGCTTCCGTCGAAACGCCGGAAGCGCTGCCGCCCATCACGGTCGACGAGCCGACGCTTTCGATGTACTTCCAGGTCAATACGTCGCCGCTGGCCGGGCGCGAAGGCAAGTACGTGACCTCGCGCAATTTGCGCGAGCGGCTCCAGCGCGAGTTGCTCACGAACATGGCGTTGCGCGTCGAGGAGACCGGCGACACCGATGCGTTCCTCGTATCCGGCCGTGGCGAGCTGCATTTGACGATCCTGATCGAGAACATGCGCCGCGAGGGCTTCGAGCTTGCGGCGTCGCGGCCGCGCGTCGTGCTGCGCGAAGTCGCCGGCGTTACCTGCGAGCCGTACGAGGCGCTGTCGGTCGACGTCGAGGAGGCGCATCAGGGCGCCGTAATGGAAGCCCTCGGGCAGCGAAAAGCCGATCTTACGAACATGGAGTCCGACAGCCTGGGCCGCACCCGTCTCGAATATCGCGTGCCGGCCCGCGGCCTCATCGGGTTCCAGGGCGAGTTCATGAACATTACCCGCGGCACGGGGCTCATGAGCCATGTGTTCGACAACTACGCGCCGGTGAAGGGCGACATTCCCGAGCGGCGCAATGGCGTGCTGGTGTCCGCCGAAGACGGTCCCGCCGTCGCATACGCATTGTGGAAGCTGCAGGATCGCGGCCGCATGTTCGTATCGCCAGGCGAAATGCTGTACGAAGGCATGGTGATCGGCATCCACAGTCGCGACAACGATCTCGTCGTCAATCCGATCAAGGGCAAGCAGCTCACCAACGTGCGCGCATCGGGGACCGACGAAGCCGTTCGTCTCGTGCCGCCCATTGCCCTCACGCTCGAATACGCGGTCGAATTCATCGCCGACGACGAGCTGGTCGAAGTGACCCCTCAGTCGATTCGTATCCGCAAACGGTATCTCAAGGGCCATGAGCGGAAGAAGGCCAGCCGCGAAGCGGCTTGACGGGGATCCGTGGGGGAGACCTGCCTGCCGCGCAGCGGCCGTTTGGCGACACCAGCGGCTCCACCAGCCGCGAGGCCGCGTGACGCGCTGATTTCCCGGTGATCCGCGCAGTCCTCTTCGACCTCGACGACACGCTGATCGACCATCAGCACGCGAGCCGCGCCGCGATGGTCGGCGTGCGCGAACGCTTCCCCGAACTCCAGCATCTCACGCTCGACGAGCTCGGCGCCGAGCACCAGCGCATCCTCGACCTGTTGCATCACGATGTCGCACTCGGCCAGCGTACCGTCGCCGACGCGCGCATCGAGCGGTACCGGCTGCTCTTTGTTTACGCAGGCGCGGACCCCGACCGTGCGAGCGCCGCGGCGGAACTGCACCGTCGTGTCTACCAGGCGAGCCGATGCCGGGTCGCTGGCGCATTGGAGCTGCTGCAGGCGCTGCGCGGCCGGGTCAGGATCGCCGTGGTCACGAACAACACGTTGGCCGAACAGACGGAAAAACTCGCGACCTTTGGTCTCGCGCCGGCGGTGGATGCGCTCGTGACCTCGGAGGAGATTGGCGCCGCCAAGCCCGACGGCAGGATATTCGCGGCAGCGTTGCAGCGCGTCGACTGTACGCCCGGCGATGCAGTGATGGTCGGCGACTCCTGGACACACGATGTGCTCGGCGCGGCCGGAGCGGGGATCGCGGCGATCTGGTTCAACCGCAATGGCGCCGCACACCCCGATCCCGGCGTTGCGCCGCAGATCGCAACCTTCCTGCCGACGGCGGACGTCGCCTCATTAATCGAAGGCCCCGCCGTATAATCCGGCCGCCATGGCCGCGACCGCCACGCTGACCGCATCGCTTGCCGCGTCGTTCGCGCAAACCGCGCTGGCCAACGTCGTTCGTGAATTTCCGAACAAGCCTGACCACGTGCTGGGCGGCCCCGGCGATCTTCGCGGTCCGCGTTCGCTGCATCCGGCGTTTTACGGCAGCTTCGACTGGCATTCGTGCGTGCATATGCATTGGCTGCTCGCGCGTGTGCGGCGGCTCGCACCGGACCTGCCGCAGTCCGATGCGATCGTCGATCTCTTCGATCGTCATCTGACGCCGGCCAACATCGGGCAGGAGTGCGCCTATCTCGAACGTCCGGAGTCGCGCTCGTTCGAGCGCACGTATGGGTGGGCATGGCTGCTCGAGCTGGCGCATGAATTGCGGCGCGCCGATGATGCGCGCGCGCAGCGCTGGGCCGCTGCGCTAGCCCCGCTCGCCGATGAAATCGTCCGCCGCTATCGCACGTACCTGCCGCTTCAGCGGTATCCGTTGCGGATGGGACTTCATGCCAACAGCGCATTCGGACTGCTTTTCGCGCTCGACTACGCGCGTGCCGTGCGCGAATCCGCGTTGGAAGCATTGTGCGTGGATACTGCGCGCCGCTGGTTTGGCGACGATCGCAATGCGCCGGCGGCGTGGGAACCCTCAGGCGCGGATATCCTGTCGCCGGCGTTGATCGAGGCGGATCTCATGCAGCGGGTTCTGCCGCAGCCCGTGTTCGCGAGCTGGCTCGGCGGATTCCTGCCGGAGCTCGCGCACCGCGGACCAGCCGCGCTCGTCACGCCAGCGATCGTCGACGATCGGTCGGATCCGTTCATCGTCCATCTCGACGGTCTCAATTTTTCCCGCGCATGGAGCTTTCGCGGCATCGCGACGGCACTTCCGGTCGCTGATCCGCGAATCGAAGTGTTGCGCGAGGCAGCGGACACCCATCTCGCCGCCGGGATCGAAGGCCTCGCCAGCGGCGACTATGTCGGCGAGCATTGGCTGCCGACTTTCGCCACGCTGGCGCTGACGCGCTAGCCCGCGCCTTCCTGCTAGACTCTCCCGCAACATGAACGATCCGCTCACCATCGCCGCCTTCGCGGCGCTCGTCGTGCTGGTGGTGCTTGCCGTGGTCATTCTGCTGCGGTTGGCCGCGCTGTCACGCGTGCGCGACGACGCCGTACGCGACGCAGCCGACTTTCGCGCGAAGCTTGACGCGCTCAACACGCAAGTTGCGCACGTCGAGCGGGACATCCGGCAGGACCTGGCGAACACGCGTGCCGAGCAAGGCACGGCGGCGATGGGACTGCGCACCGAGGTGGGTGAGGCGATCGGCCGCTTCCGCACGATGACGCAGCAGCAGCTCACCGACACGGCGGCTCTGCAGCAGCGGCAGTTGCAGGGATTCGGTGAGCAATTGACGATCCTCACGCTGTCCAACGAACAGCGCCTCGAGGCGGTGCGCATGACCGTCGAACAGCGGCTCGACGCGCTCCGGAACGACAACACGGCGAAGCTCGACCAGATGCGCGCAACGGTCGACGAAAAGCTGCAGACCACGCTCAATCAGCGTCTCGGCGAGTCCTTCAAGATCGTCTCGGACCGGTTGGAGCAGGTGCACCGGGGACTGGGCGAGATGCAGACGCTGGCCACGGGTGTGGGGGACCTGAAGCGGGTCCTGGCCAACGTGAAGACACGCGGTATGTGGGGCGAAGTCCAGCTCGCGGCATTGCTGGCGGAAGTGCTGACGCCGCAGCAGTACGCGACGAATGTCGAGACCGTGCCCGGAAGCGACAGGCGCGTCGAATTCGCGATCCGGCTTCCGGGCCGCGGCGAAGATGGCATTCCGTGCTGGCTGCCGGTCGACGCGAAGTTTCCGCTCGAAGAGTGGCAGAAGCTGCAGGACGCGCTGGAGCGCGCCGACCTGCCCGCTGCCGACGCCGCCCGCAAGGCCTTGAGCGACCGCCTGCGGGGAGAGGCCAGGAAGATTCGTGCTGCATACATCGCGCCTCCCTTCACGACAGACTTCGCGATTCTGTTCGTGCCGACCGAGGGGCTCTACGCCGAAATGATGGCGCGACCGGGATTCGCCGAAGCGTTGCAACGCGATTATCGCGTCACCCTGACGGGTCCGACCAACTTTCTCGCGTTGCTCAACAGCCTGCAGATGGGCTTCCATACGCTTGCGATCGAAAAGCGTTCCAGCGAAGTCTGGAGCGTCCTGGGTGCGGTCAAGACGGAGTTCGCGAAGTTCGGCGGTGTGATCGCGAAAGCGAAGGAAAAACTCGACCAGGCAAGCCGTACGCTCGACGAAACCGGCGTGCGCAGCCGCGCGATCACGCGACAGCTGCGTGACGTCGAGTCCGCATCCGAGGGGGACGCGCAGCGATTGCTCAGGTCCCCGCTTGCGCTCGACCCGGACGACGCGCCCCCCGGCGAGACGAAGTAGCACGACCGACGCCGACCATGTTCGGGCCAATCCGGCGCTGGCGTAAGCAAAGAATACTGCGAACGCAGGCGATTCCCGAAGGATTGTGGCGCGATTCCCTCGAAGCATTGCCGTTTCTCGCCATGTATACCGAAGCGGAGCTCGCGCGGTTGCGCGAAAAGGTCGTGCTGTTCCTGAGCGCCAAAAGCATCGTCGGCGCGCGCGGCCACCGCGTCACGCCGCGCCAGCGCGTGGTCATCGCGCTGCAGGCCTGCGCCCTCGTGCTCAATCTCGATCTCGCGTACTACGACGGCTGGGAGAACGTGATCGTGTATCCGGACGAGTTCGTGCCGGGCTGGGAGTGGGAGGACGAGGCGGGCGTGGTTCACACCAACGACGAGGCAATGGCGGGCGAGGCAATGGAGGGCGGCCCGGTCATCCTGTCATGGGCGGACGTCGAGGCGAGCCAGGATTGGAACGCCGCCGGCATGAACCTCGCCATTCACGAGTTCGCGCACAAGCTCGACATGCGCAACGGCGTGGCGAATGGCTGTCCGCCGCTGCCGGCCGAAATGCCGCCCCATGTCTGGAAGAAGACGATGCTCGGCGCGTACGAGCATTTCCAGATGCGCGTCGGTCGTGGCGAACGCACTTCGATCGACCCGTACGCGGCCGAGAGTCCGGCGGAGTTCTTCGCGGTGCTGTCCGAAGTATTCTTCGTCGAGCCCACGTTGCTGCGCCATGAGTATCTCGCCGTGTATCAGCAATTCGCGCGCTTCTATCGGCAGGAGCCGGCCACGCGCACGCAATTGCTGCGCGAAATGTGACCAGGACACCGCGGAATCCGGCTAGATCTTGAAGCTCGACCGCACTTCCTGCGGGAAGAGCTCGTCCAGCTCGATCCTGCGCGCGCAAACGCCTTGCTCGAACGCATATTGCGCGAAGGCTTCGAGCGTGGTGCGATTGGCGTCCACCCCGTAGGGCCACGGGTCGGCTCCCAGCAGCGCGCTCGACCGTTCCATGAGATGCGGCGTCCATGGCAGCGGAAAAAACGAAGCCGTGGCGTCGCGGGCGCGCGCGACGCTGCGATTCTTCGCTTCGTCAAACGCGCGAAGCAGGTTCATCGCCAGCCATCGATGCTGCTCAAAGACGTCGCGCCGCAGCGCGACGACGTGCATGATCGGGAAGATGCCGGTTTTCCTGCCGTATTCATATTCGATCTCGTGGTAGTTCGCGAGCAATCTCCGCACGCTTCCATCGCCGGTCACGAACGGGCGTGGCGGCCGCGCCGAGAACACGGCGTCGAGCGTGCCGTCCAGCAGCATTTGCGTCAGCGAACGATCGGCGACGACGGTCAGGTTGAGCCCGGCCGGGAGTTCAACCCGCACCTTCTCCTTGCGCCCCGCGTCGTTGACCCCGGCTTGAAACCATTGGATCGAGCGCAGATCCACGCCATGCTCATGCGCCAGAGCGCCACGCGAGTACACGGCGGCGGTCTGCGCCCATTCGGGAACGCCGATTCGCTTGCCGGCGAGGTCTTCCAGCCGCGCGAGCGGGCTGTCGGTGCGCACAAAGATCGATGACTGGCGGTAGACGCGCGACGGAAACACCGGCAGCGGCACGAATCCTCGGTCCTCGCCCGATGCAAGCGCGATCACCTTGGCGAACGACATCTCGGAAACATCGAACTCGCGGAAGAAGGTCGAACGGTAGAAGATCTCTTCGATCGGCAGGCGCAACACGGTGAGATCCACGCCCGCGACAGGAACCGTGCCATCGAGGACATCGCGCACGTGATCGTATTCACCGATCGCCAGTGAAATCTGCAAGTTGGACATGCGTGCGCGGCGTCAATCCACCTTGACGCCGACCTCCTTGACGATCTTTCCGTACTTGTCGTAATCGCGCTGGATGAGCGCCGCGAATTCCTCGGGCGTGCTGTAGAACGCATCGAGGCCGCCAGCCTGGTTCAGCTTCGCCTTCACGTCGGGCGCGGCGAGCGCTTCCTTCACTTCGGCGCGCAGCCGCGCGAGGATGGGCTCCGGCGTCCCCGTAGGCGCGAACAGGCCCAGCCAGATCGTGACTTCGTAGCCCGGATAGAGCTCGGCGATCGCGGGCAGATCGGGATAAGCGCGCGAGCGGCGCGTGCCCGTGACGGCGAGCGCACGCAGCTTGCCCGCCTGGATCTGCGGCGCGCTCGAGCTGCCGGCGAACATCGCCATGGTGTCGCCGGCCACGGTCGCCAGCGTGGCCGGCGAGCCGCCCTTGAATGGCACGTGTGTGAGGTCGATGCGAGCGCGCTGCTTCAACATCTCCATCGCGAGGTGGTGCTGGCTGCCATTGCCGCCCGATGCATACGGCAGCGGTGGTTCGGTCTTGCGCGCATACGCAATGAATTCCTGGAACGTTTTCACCGGCACCGCCGGATTGACCGAAAGCACGAATTCGTTCGATGACAGCGAGGCGACCGGGACCAGGTCTTTCAACGGATCGAACGGCATCTTCCCGTACAGATGCGGATTGACCGTGATGAGCGTGTCCTGCCCGAGCAGGAGCGTGTAGCCATCGGGCGCCGACTTGGCGACCAGGTCACCCGCGATGTTGCCATTCGAGCCGGCGCGGTTCTCGATGACGACGGCTTGTCCCAGGCGCTCTGCCAGCCGCGCGCCGACCACGCGCGCCGTGACGTCGGGCGCGCCGCCCGGTGGAATCGGCACGATGATGCGGATGGGCTTCGCCGGGTAGGGTTGCGCGCCTGCCGTGCTGGCGACTAACGCAGCTATGCCGAGTCCAACAGCCAACAGGATCCCTTTCATCATTGGCTATTGCGCCGGGCGTACCGCCGATTTTGGCCGAAATGCGCGGCATACGTCGTCGTTGGTTTCGATGTAGGGTCCACCGATCAGGTCCACGCAATACGGGACGGCGGGGAATATGCCGTCGAGCGTTTCCTTGATCGCCTTCGGTTGCCCGGGCAGGTTCAGGATCAGCGTTTGGCCGCGAATGACGCCGACTTGCCGCGACAGGATTGCGGTAGGAACGTAACGCAGGCTGACCTGCCGCATCTGCTCGCCGAATCCGGGCATGACTTTGTGCGCGACGGCAAGCGTGGCCTCGGGCGTGACATCCCGTGGCGCCGGTCCAGTGCCGCCGGTCGTCAGCACGAGATGGCAACCCGCGATATCGGCAAGCTCGACCAGCGTGCGTTCGATCACCGGCTGCTCGTCGGGAATCAGCCGTTGCACCATGCGCCACGGTGTCTTCAGCGCGGCGGTAAACCATTCGGTCAGACCGGGAAGGCCCTTGTCGACGTAGACGCCGGCAGAGGCACGGTCGGAGATCGAAACCAGTCCGATGAGAAGCGTCGGTTCGGAGGCCATGGTGGGGTCAGACTCGATCAGGACACGTGATCATCGGCGTGGAGCTTTTCGGGATAGACGAATCTGACCCTAGTTGTCCACCGCCGCGCGCAATGTCCGGAACAATTCGCGATACCGGTGGGGCGGTCCGCCGCGCGCGCGTTCGACCTGCGCGTCGCGGATCAGCGATGCGAGCGATGCGCGATCGATATTGGGATGGGCGATGGCGAAGCGGTCGAGCGCGGTGGCGTCGACCAGCAGCTCATCGCGCCACCGCTCGACCTCCGCGAATCGCGCATGATCGGCCGGCGCACCGGCGGCCCACCGGTCGAGTGTGGCTTGCAGCGGCGCGGCGTCGATGTCGCGCATCAGCCTGCCGATGTACTGGATCTGGCGGCGCCGTCCCTCATGCGCTCGAATGCCGCGCGCGAGGACCACCGCATCGACCAGGCGCTCCGGGAGGTCGAGCTCCGTCAGTCGCTTGTGATCGAGCGCCACCAACGCTTCCCCCATATCCTGCAGCGCGTGCATCGCCTGCTTGCGCCGTGTCTTGGAGGGCGCGGCGGGGTCGGGCGACTCGGCGTGTGGCGGTTTGTCGGGTCGGGGCATCATCCGGGCGGAAAAGGGGGGGGAAAGACGGTTCTGGCCGAGGTCGTTTGCTATGATAACTGACCGCGTTGCGGCGATCTTCGCTGCGCTCCCGCCAATGAGACCAAGGACCTGGCCGCGATGCCAGGCAATCTTCCGATGACCGTTACTCTTGAAACCGGCCAGCCCGCGCCTTCGCCGCACGGGGCCCCTGGCGACGATGGACGCGCGCGGCACTTTCCGGTCGCCACGTCCGATCTCGAGCGCATCGCCTCCGCCGTCCTCGACGCTGCACGCCGCGGCGGTGCGACGGCTGCCGAAACCGAGGTATCGCAAGGCATCGGCCAAAGCGTGACCGTGCGCCAGTCCGAGGTCGAGACCATCGCTTACAACCGCGACAAGGGGATCAGCGTCACCGTCTACGTCGGCCAGCGGCGCGGCAACGCGAGCACTGCCGATTTTTCCGACGACGCGATCGTCGCCGCGGTCGGCAAGGCGCTCGTCATTGCAAAGTACACCGCGATGGATTCGGCCGCGGGCCTCGCCGATCCCGACCGCCTGGCGCGTGCGTGGCCCGATCTCGACCTTTACCATCCGTGGGAGTTGCCGGTCGAAGCGGCGATCGACCTCGGCCGGGAAGCGGAAGCTGCGGCGCTGGCCGTCGATCCGCGCATTACCAACAGCGAGGGCGCCACCGTCGCGCGGAGCGAGTCGGAATTCGTGTACGCGAATTCGAACGGATTCGCCGGCGGCTATCGCAGCTCGCGCCATCACATCGATTGCGCGGTGATCGGTGAGGAGGATGACGCGATGCAGCGCGATTACTGGTTCACCGCGGCGCGCGCTGCCTCCGACCTCGAGTCCGCCACTGCGGTAGGACGCAAGGCCGGCGAGCGCACGGTACGCCGATTGCGCGGACGGCAATTGGGAACGCTCGAGTGTCCGGTGATATTCGAAGCGCCCGAGGCCGCCGACCTCATCGGATTCTTCGTGCAGGCGGTTTCCGGCGGCAGCCTGTACCGCAAGTCATCGTTCCTGCTCGATTCGCTGGGCACGCAGGTCTTCTCGCCGCACATCCAGCTGCGGGAAGAGCCGCATATCCTGCGCGGGCGTGGCAGCACGCCGTTCGACAGCGAAGGCGTGGCCACCGTCACGCGCGATGTCGTGCGCGACGGCATCGTCCAGGGCTATTTCCTGGGATCGTATTCGGCGCGCAAGCTGGGAATGCAGACCACCGGCAACGGCGGCGGCAGCCACAACCTGGTGCTCGGCCATGGCACGGACGACCTGGCCGCGTTGCTGCGAAAAATGGGGCGAGGCTTGCTCGTCACCGAACAACTGGGCCAGGGCGTGAACGCCGTCACCGGCGATTTCTCGCGCGGCGCGGCCGGATTCTGGATCGAGGACGGCGCCATTGCGTACCCGGTGGAAGAGATCACGATTGCCGGAAATCTGCGCGACATGTTTCGCGACATCGTCGCCGTCGGCAGCGACGTCGACCGCCGCGGGTCGCGGCACACGGGCTCGATCATGGTCGGCCGCATGACGGTCGCGGGCCGCTGACGATGGCCGGCCCACTCACCGCGAACGTCGCGTCGTGATGCGGCCGATGTTGGGCTGGCTCCGGTCGCTGTCGGATCCGCTGTCCAGCGCGACCAACGCCGCGCGCTGGATCGGGCAGTTGCCGTCGATCGACCCGGTCGCCTTGCAGAAGGAAGCGCTGGAGCTGGTGGCCGGTTTCCCCGGTGTTCGCAAAGACGCGGGGCCGGGACAGGTCGAAGCCTTGTTGCGCATCGACGGCCGCGTCGAGCCGATCATTGCGCACCTGACGCAGCAGTACACACAGAACTACCAGAAGAGCACCAACGTAGAGTCGCGGCTCTGGCACGCGGTGTTCGATTTGGTCAAGGCATTCATCGCGGCCTACCAGATCGCGCTGAAGGCCGGTTATCCGCGCGCCGACAACAAGCGCTGGCGCGCGATCCTCCCGTGGGTGATCGTGCGGCTCGCGCATTATCGCGGCCTCGACGGCAAGTATCGTCTGTTCCGCTACAGCCACTGGATCCCCGCGCAGTGGCGTGAATTCCACGAGCTCTACGAGTTCGCGCGGATGCGCGGCTGGCAGCGCGAGCAGCTCGTCTTTGGCATCGGCGCCTTCGCCAAGCCCGGCGTTTCGTTCGAGCAGGAATACTTGAAGACGTTGCTGCTGATGCGCCTGGATTCCGGCAACTTCACGCCGGACCAGGTCGAATGGGTCGCGCGGCAGCTCGAGGACTGGACGCCGACGCTGGCACTGACACCGCCGCCGTCCGAAGGCGCGCCCTTCGTGGTGGACTTGACCGGCACCTCGGGGCTGCGCCGGCGCGACCGGGCGCAGGCGGGCGGGCGCGTGCTGTTCCTGGACGCCGCCCCCGTCTACGCGCGCATCGTCGAGCGCATGCGCTGGCTGCCGGAGCATGACGCGGAAGTGGCGCAGCCCGGTGACCTGCCGGCGCGCGAGCAGCGGCTGCTGCTGATGCGGCTCGCGTCGCTGTTCGGTCCCGATGCGATCGCGCAAGCGCCGCGCGCACCGCGGCAGTTGTCCGAAACCGAGGTTCGCGTCGTGGTCGGGCTGCAGGCGCTCACGCGCGCCGTCGCGGAAATCGACCGGCTACCCGATCAGGCGCGCACACCGGGGGTGGCGGCAAGCTACGACGAGGTGACGCAAATCGTGAATCCGAACGCGAACCCGGAATCGGTCGCGCGGCGCATTCGCGGTACGAACTGGCGGCTGACCGACCGCAGCGACACCGGGTGCCGGCTCACCGCGCCCGGCAAGGATTCGCCGGGCAGGCTGGGCGAGCTCATCGCCATCAAGGAGGGCGACCTGTGGATGCTGGCCGTGGTGCGGCGGATGCAAAGGCTCCAGGTCGACGAAGTGACCGTCGGCGTGGAGATCATCGCCCGGCGGCTGGTCCGCGTGCTCATGCGCAGCTGGGTGACCCCGGCGGACGGACGCACCAGCAGCGAGCGTCCCTTTTTCGGCATCTACCTGCCCGCGCATCCCGACAATCGCCAATCCTCGCAGCGCAGCCTCATCGGGCCGGAGGATAAATTCACGACGGGCGGCATGGTCGAGCTCGATACCGGCACCGCGCGTTATCTCATCCGGTTTACCCAGACGCTGGAGCAGCAAGCAGGCTGGTCCTGGGCGATGTTCAACGCGGTCCGGAAACTGACGCCGTAGCGTTGTGGTGTACGGCGGGTTGGTGCTGTTGCCGATTCCAAATTCCGTTACACTCGCGCGAAAACCAGCGCCGGTTCGCGACTGCCTGTCGTCGCAGGATTTCGAACCTGGCAGTAGAAGCGTCGGCACGGCGCGCACACTGGTCACCTTTACATCGCACCGGCGAGGTCCCGGTATCTTTTGAGGAGTCATTGATGGAGCGTCGCAAGTTTCTGAAACACTCCGGCATGGCCGGCATTCTTGCCGCCGCGACCGCGCCGGCTTTTGCGCAGGGCGGCCCCGAGGTCAAATGGCGGCTGGCATCGAGCTTTCCGAAGAGCCTGGACACGATCTTTGGCGGAGGGATAACGGTCTCCGAGCGGTGTGCATCCGCGACCGGCGGCAAATTCCAGATCCAGTTGTTCGCGGCGGGCGAAATCGTGCCCGCGTTCGGGGTTGTCGACGCTGTGCAGAACGCGACGGTCGAATGCTGCCACACGGCGCCGTATTATTTCTTCGGCAAGGACCCGACGTTTGCTTTCGCATGCGCGATCCCGTTTGGCATGAACGCGCGCCAGCAGAATGCATGGATGTATCACGGCGGCGGCAGGCAGCTGTATGGCGAATTTCTGAAGTCGTACAACATCGTCGCCTTCCCAGCCGGCAATACGGGCGCGCAGATGGGGGGCTGGTTCCGCAAGGAGATCAAGACGGTCGCGGATCTCAAGGGTCTCAAGATGCGCATCGGAGGCTTCGCGGGAACCGTGCTGCAGAAGCTCGGCGCGGTGCCGCAACAGATTCCAGGAGGGGACATCTATCCTGCGCTTGAAAAGGGAACGATCGACGCCGCCGAATGGGTTGGACCCTACGACGACGAAAAGCTTGGTTTCTACAAGGTCGCGAAGAACTATTACTACCCTGGCTGGTGGGAAGGCGGACCCGAGCTTGACGTCTTCGTCAACGACAAGGCGTATGCAGCGTTGCCGAAGGAATACCAGTCGGTCCTCCAGGCAGCCTGTGCCGAGGCGAACGTCGACATGCTCGCCAAGTACGACGCGGTGAATCCGCCCGCATTGCGCCGCTTGCTCGCCAACGGTGTCCAGCTGCGTGCGTTCTCCAACGAGATCATGGTGGCCTGCTTCAAGGCGGCGGAAGAGGTCTTCGAGGAAACCAATGCGAAGAACGCCGCCTTCAAGAAGATCTACGAACCGTGGAAGAAATTCCGCGACGAGCAGGATCTCTGGTTCAGCGTGGCCGAGAAGCGGTTCGACGACTTCATGATCACCGCGACGCGGCAGACGTCGGCGCCGGCGAAAAAGTAGCGGTTCTGCAAGCCCGTTGGAAAAAGCCTCGCATTCGCGAGGCTTTTTCTTTTGGCAACGCGCGTGCTTGCGCAGCTACTTCTTTGGCGGCTCGGGCGGTGCCTTGAATGCGTCCTGCAGCGCTTTGGCAGCGTCGTCCTCTCCCTTGGGAGCGGGCGTTTCCCCGTACGGGGTCAGCGGTTGCCCGCTGCTGTCCTTCTCCGGCGCCTCCTGCGGAATGTTGATCTCGATCTTGCTGGGATCGACCGTGCTGTCGCCCGCCTTGTACACCATGACCATCTGCGGGAACATGATGACGAGGGCCACCATGATGAGCTGGATGATCACGAAGGGCACGGCGCCCCAATAGATCTGGCCGGTGGTGACCTTTGCGGTCAGCTTGCCGGTGATCTTGTCCAGATAATCCTTCGTCGGCGCCACGCTGCGCAGATAAAACAGCGCGAACCCGAACGGCGGATGCATGAACGAGGTCTGCATGTTGACGCCGAGCAGGACGCCGAACCAGATGAGGTCGATGCCGAGCTTCTCGGCGGCGGGGCCGAGCAGCGGGATGACGATGAATGACAGTTCGAAGAAATCGAGAAAGAACGCGAGGAAAAACACCAGGATGTTGACGACGATGAGAAATCCCAACTGCCCGCCAGGCAGGCCGATCAGCAGCTCCTCCACCCAGACGTGGCCGTTGACGCCGTAGAACGTCAGGCTGAACACGCGCGCGCCGACGAGAATGAACACGACGAACGCGGTGAGGCGCGCCGTAGTGTCCATTCCCTGCTTCAACAGCTTCCATGAAAGGCGTCCGCGCGCGAGCGCCATGATCAGCGCGCCGGTCGCGCCCATCGCGCCCCCTTCGGTGGGCGTGGCCACGCCGAGAAAAATGGTGCCGAGCACCAGGAAGATCAGCGCGAGCACCGGGATCAGCACGAACACTACGCGCTCGGCCAGCTTCGACAGCACGTTGAATTTCAGCAGCTTGCCGATCAGTGCGGCGAAGAACGCGACGGCGGTGCCGACGACCGTCGCGACGACAATCTTTTCGTCGAGCGGCTCGTCGGGTGTGAAATAGAATTTTGCGAACGTGACCGCTGCGATCACGGAAAGCGTGAACAGCACGAGCAGTGAACGCGAACCGGTGGCGCCGTCCGGTTCCTTCATCGTGCGTGCCTCGAGGGGCAGCGCAGGCGCCCACGCCGGCCTGAAGGTGCAAACGCCCACCGTGTAGATTGCGTACAGCCCGGTCAACACGAAGCCCGGGATGAACGCACCGGCGTACATGTCACCCACCGATTTGCCAAGCTGGTCGGCCATGATGATCAGCACCAGCGACGGCGGGATGATCTGCGCCAGCGTGCCCGACGCGGCGATGACGCCCGACGCGAACCGCCGGTCGTAGCCATAGCGCAGCATGATGGGCAGCGAGATGAGCCCCATCGAGATCACGGAGGCGGCGACCACCCCCGTCGTCGCCGCGAGCAGCGCACCCACGAAAATCACCGCGTACGCCAGTCCGCCGCGCACCGGTCCGAACAATTGGCCCACGGTCTCGAGCAGATCCTCCGCCATGCCGCTGCGTTCGAGGATCAGTCCCATGAACGTGAAGAACGGGATCGCGAGCAACGTATCGTTCGACATCACGCCCCACACCCGCTCGGGCAGCGCCTGGAACAGCGTGGCTTGCAGCAGACCCAATTCGATACCCAGGAGCCCGAAGGCGATGCCCACGGCCGCCAACGCGAACGCCACCGGATAGCCCAGCAACATCACGACGATCAGCGCCGCGAACATGAGCGGCGCCATGTTGTGGATCAGGAACGCGGTCATGCGCATCTCCCGAGCAGCGTCATCACGGCATTCTTCCGCTTCATACCTTCTCGCCTCTCGCTCTCAGGATCTCCTCGGCCAACTCCTCCTCCGCGGTCTTTTCGCCGTGTTTTTCCAACGGGTCGGGGATGAGTCCCTGGAGGAAGGCGAAGCGCTTGATCAATTCCGAAAGTCCCTGCAGGATCAGGAAGAGGAATCCGATCGGCACCATGAGGCGCGCCGGCCAGAGGACGAGGCCGCCGGCATTGGTCGAGACCTCGTTACGCTCGAACGCCATCACGAACACGGGCCACGACAGGTACATGATCGTGATCGCCATCGGCATGAGGAAGAACAGCGTGCCGAAGATGTCGATCCAAGCGCGCGCCCGGGGCGACAGGCGGCCCGAAATGACGTCGATCCTGACGTGCTGATTCTTGAGCAGCGTGTAGCCGGCGCAGAACAGGAAGATCGCCGAGAACAGATACCACTGGATCTCGAGGAACGCGTTGGAGCTCATGTTGAACGCCTTGCGGACGACGGCGTTGGCCGCGCTGATCAGCACGGCAACGAGCACCAGCCAGTAAATGGTCCGGCCAATGCGTTCGTTCATCGCATCGATGGCGCGGGACAGGGCGAGCAGAGCGTTCATGCGGGCCTCCGATCTGATGATTCGTGGCGGCGAACAAAGTGCTTCGTGCCGCTCATCCGTTGGCGATCCCCACGATGCCCTGCCGGCGGACGCCGGATTATAAGGGCCTTTGGGGCGCGTTGGGGGGCATGTCCGAGGGTGACCTTCGACGCGCCTGCACCGGATGCTAAAATGATCCTTCCACGACGTCCTTGCCCCCCGTCCATGTTCCGTCGCTCCACCACGCTCGCCACCGCCGATCCGGAACTGTGGAAGGCCATCGCCGGTGAGAACCAGCGGCAGGAAGACCATATCGAGCTGATCGCGTCGGAGAACTACGCGAGCGTCGCGGTCATGGCGGCGCAGGGCTCGCAGCTCACCAACAAGTACGCCGAGGGCTACCCGGGCAAGCGCTACTACGCCGGCTGCGAATTCGTCGACATCGCCGAACAGCTTGCGCTAGAACGCGTCAAGAAGCTGTTCCACGCGGAGGCGGCGAACGTGCAGCCTCACTCGGGCGCCCAGGCCAATCAGGCTGTTTTTTTCGCGGCCCTTTCGCCCGGCGACACGATCCTCGGCATGAGCCTTCCCCATGGTGGCCATCTGACCCACGGCTCGCCGGTGAATATCTCCGGCAAATGGTTCAGGGTCGTGCCGTACGGGCTGCATCCGGACACGGAGCTCATCGACTACGATGCGGCCGAGGCGCTCGCGCGGGAACACAAGCCGAAGCTCATTCTGGCCGGTGCGTCCGCATATTCGCGGGTCATCGACTGGAAGCGCTTTCGCGCGATTGCCGACGGCGTGGGCGCGCAGTTGATGGTCGACATGGCGCACTACGCGGGACTCGTCGCCGCCGGCGTCTATCCGTCGCCGGTGGGCATCGCCGATTACGTCACCAGCACGACGCACAAGACATTGCGCGGCCCGCGCGGCGGCTTTATTCTCGCCCGGGGAGAGCACGAAAAGGCGGTGAATTCCGCGGTTTTCCCCGGACTCCAGGGCGGCCCGCTGATGCATGTCATCGCAGCGAAGGCCGTGGCCTTCGGCGAGGCGCTGCACCGCGATTTCAGCGTTTACCAGGAACGCGTGCTCGAAAACGCGCGCGTGCTCGCCCGGGTGCTCTCGGATCGCGGGCTGCGCATCGTTTCGGGCGGCACCGATTGCCACATGTTTCTGGTCGATCTGAGGCCGAAGAAAATAACGGGCAAGGACGCCGAGGCTGCGCTGGTCCGCGCGCACATCACCGTCAACAAGAACACGATTCCCAACGATCCGGAAAAGGCGTTCGTCACTTCCGGCATCCGCATCGGCAGTCCGGCGATCACGACGCGCGGATTCACCGAGATCGAATGCGAGGAGCTTGCGCATCTGATCGCCGACGTGATCGATGCGCCGAATGACGAGGCGACTCTGGGGAAGGCGCGCGCCAGCGTCGCTGCGCTGACGCGCATGTACCCGGTCTATTACACGTAAGGGCGGCGGGACGCGGCCCTGGGGATTACCCATTTCGTGGCCTACACTCCGCCATTCCCGCGAAGGCGGGAATCCAGCGTCTTGCGTCGTACGCCCCTGGGTCGTTAGCCTTCGCGGGGACGACGCGGAGTGAATCGAGGCACGCGATGAAATGCCCGTTCTGCGGCAGCAGCGAAACGCAGGTGATCGATTCGCGGGTGTCGGAGCCCGGCGATTCGATCCGCCGCCGCCGCCGCTGTCTCGACTGCCAGAAACGCTTCACCACCTACGAGACCGTCGAGCTGCGCCTGCCGCAGGTCGTGAAAACCAACGGCAATCGTTCCGATTTCGACGCCGACAAGATCCGGGTCGGTTTTGCGCGCGCCTTGCACAAGCGGCCGGTGCCGACCGAATATGTCGACGCCGCGATCGATCGCATCGTCCAGCAGGTGCTGTCGCTGGGTGAGCGCGAGATTCCCTCGCGCCAGATCGGCGAGATGGTGATGCAGGAGCTGCACAAGCTCGACAAGGTCGGCTATATCCGGTTCGCGTCGGTGTACCGGTCATTCCAGGACGTGTCCGATTTTCGCGACGCGCTCCGCGAAGTCGAGACGCCGCCGGCCGCGGCCAAGCGGCCGCGCCGATAGCGTGGGCGAATTCTCGGAAGCCGATCGCGCCTTCATGGCGCGCGCGCTCGAGCTCGCCGCGCGCGGCCTTTACACGACAACGCCGAATCCGCGGGTTGGCTGCGTGATCGCGCGTGACGGCGCCGTCATCGGCGAAGGTTTCCACGAGCGCGCGGGCGAAGCGCATGCCGAGGTGAACGCGATCAAGGACGCCGCGCGCCGTGGCGCGGATCCGCGCGGCGCGACGATGTACGTCACGCTCGAGCCCTGCAACACGCAGGGCAAAGGGCCGCCGTGCGTCGACGCCGTGCTCGCGGCCGGTGTCGCGCGCGTGGTCGCCGCGATGACGGATCCCAATCCGAGCAAGGCAGGCGGCGGGCGACGATTGCGCGCGGCGGGGATTGCCGTCGAGATTGGCCTTTTGGAGCACGCGGCGCGGGAGCTCAATCCCGGGTTCCTGTCGATTCTCGCGCGCGGCCGTCCCTGGGTCCGCACCAAGCTTGCGGCGAGCCTCGATGGCCGGACCGCG
>Ga0068859_100000362_pt1 | contig 45197 bp, 30 predicted proteins | sample KBSSwiS22_FD_66585 | JGI IMG/M metagenome (GOLD analysis project Ga0068859, IMG submission 66585) | Switchgrass rhizosphere microbial communities from Kellogg Biological Station, Michigan, USA - KBS Switchgrass S2-2 | ecosystem: Host-associated > Plants > Roots > Rhizosphere > Soil ... | reverse complement strand
AGCGGGGGCTACGTTCGTATAACGCGCACGTGGAAGCCCGGTGACGTCATCGAGCTGAAACTGCCGGCTGCGATCAGGACAGAAAGCACCGTCGATGATGAGCGAACCATTGCCATCCTGTATGGACCGCTGGTGCTGGCCGGCGATCTGGGCCCGGCGACGACAAGCTGGAGCGACCAGGCTCCCGTGTTGGTCGGATCCGACATTGCAGCCGCGATCACCCCTGCCGCAGATACGCCCGCGGTTTTTCGGACTGCCGGCATCGTAAGGCCGGCCGACCTGACTCTACGGCCATTCGCGTTCCAGCATGAGCGCAATACCGCGGTCTATTTCAAACGCTTCACAGACCAACAGTGGCAAGAGGAACAGGTCCAGTATAAAGCCGAGCAAGCGCGGCTGGCCGATCTTCAGGCACGCTCCGCTGATGTCATGCACCTGGGCGAGATGCAGGCAGAGCGGGATCACAGCCTGGAGGCGAAACTCTCCTATCCGGTGGTCTATCGCGGCCGGAACGGGCGGGACGCGCGTTCGGGCGGTTATTTCCAGTTCACCCTCAACACGCGACCCGGACCTCTGATGCTGCAGGCCACGTATTGGGGGGAAGAGCGCAACCGGCGATTCCGCATCCTGGTGGACGACGTCGCAATAGCCAACGAACGGCTCGACGGCAGCCGGCCTGGCGAGTTCTTCGAACAGGACTATCCGATTCCAACAGCACTGACGGCCGGTAAGACTTCCATCCGGGTACGGTTCGAGCCGGAGACGGGTGTGTCTGCCGGCCCGGCTTTCGGTGTCCGGCTGTTCACCGCCTCTCCTACCGGCCCGTGAGCCCGCTCTTGGCTGCGGCGATGTACGCGGCCATCGCCTCCCGATGCTTGGTAAATGTATCGTCGACTACTGTCAGTGTCGGAATTGCCCGTTGTCCTGGCGCGATCGCCGGCCCATAGGTTCCGAAGCCCGCTTCGTGTACACCTGTGCTGCCGCGGCCAGGAGCCGGATGACTGAGGTGCTGAAAGCTCCGCACGTAGGCGTCCTGTCCAGCGGGGTGTTGCGCGTAGCGAGTCACCTGTGACAACGGAATGCAGGCCATCTGAGCGTCATATAGCATCTCGCCGATTGCAGGCACCCCCGGGTGTCGCGCACGGATATCGGCAATGAGATCCAATGTGCCAACGTACATGTCGCCTTTGCGGTTGTTCTCCCAGGCACCGGCGATGTCGAGAAAGTAGGCATCCACACCAAACTGCTCGATCACGGCCCCAATCCGGTTGCCCAGCCAACGACGCCACGAGGCCACCCCCAGGTTCATGAACGGCATCCAGCCCTCGTTGCGGCGATCGTTGTCCCAGTCGACCCAATTCAGATCGAACGCATCGCCGTCAATATGCTCCGTGGTTGCATCAGCGACACTGCCAAACCCCTTCCACAACTTGTTGGCGGAATTCGCGCCAAACATGGGGGCGATGTGGAAACCCAGGCCGTGCGCGCTCGTAACCAGACGTTGAAAACCCTCAGCGCCGCCCATGCGCGGATCAGGTAGGTATTGCGGGTAGTTCCAATAGTATCGGCCGTCCCAAGCTGGCAGGAACACCAGCACGTGGCGTGGGTCGATCTTCGAGGCAGCCCAACGCAGGATCTCGAGCATGCGCGCATAGTCGTTGTAGATGTAGCCGGTCCAGTGCGCACCATGAATGGATAGAACCAGACGGATGTCGCGCATCCAATCGGTTACATCGGATCGCGTCTCCCACCGTGGCACTCCATATGCTTTCTCCACGTGCGCGAAGTGTGCCGCGGCTGCGTCTGAATAACTCTTCGCGGGCGCCACGCGCCACAGACAAGTCTCGATTGTGGAGCTTGGGCTCCAACCCTCTTGCTCGTGGATCAGTTCGACACGATAGCCATCGGGTCCCGGCTGGAAGAAAAAGCGAGCGGGACGTACGGCGCTCTGACGCGCCGCCAGCTCGAATAGACGCCCATCGGCCGCCTTCAGCATCGCGAAGGGCGTGCTCATTCCCCCGAACAACTGGGGATATTCGAAGATCTTCTCATCGTCTGCGGGATCGAAGAAATCCCCGCAGGAAATTGACAGGGTGCCTCGCGGCAGGCCCCGCACAACGGTCGTGATCGACTTGATTGCCGAACCAGCCTCCGCGCGGACGCGCCACTCCAACATACCCGTTGCCGCGCCAGTGAATTCCGCAACGAGGCGGCCGCGCGCCTTCATCTGGCCACCACAAGAAAGCAACCCATCGCAGACCAGGCGAACCGTGCCCTCCGCGCGTATTACCTTCGTCAAGTCAGCATCGATCGCATAAACATTCTCAAATGTTTGAATGCGGAACCCGAACAGCAAAGTGCCGATCGTTACGGACGGCTCAGGAAAATCGAAGCCGAACTGCATGACTGAATTGCCGCGCGCCGGAGTGTAAACGCCGCTGCGAGAGCTCAATGCCTCGAGATCGGAATTTACAACTCGCCCCGAGGGGGCACCTCCGTCCGAGGCGGCCGAGGCGGCACCCAGGCCCGAGGCGGTGCCCACGCCCGCGGCGACTACAACACCCGTGGTCAGAGCAAGCACTTCGCGCCGAGACACACCATCACTCATTGAGAACCTCCTATACAGGCTTGCCGTAAGGCTCGCCGTACGGCTGGCCGCCCGCAATTCAACTTAACAGTGGCCTACCTGTCGCCAAACGCCGCCACGATCCTGCGATTGCAGCGATTCATGGTGCGGATTGCAATATATTAGCTCCACAATGAATGACACCGGTTTCCGCTGGTGTTTGTGTGTGCTAGGCCGCACGGGCTCACGTCGGCCAACGAAAGGAGAGGACTGTGGGACGACCGAAACTTTTGAGTGTAAGTACTTGCATGGCAGTGATGTCCTTGTTAATGCCGGTGGCGTCGCTCGCCGACGACACCCAGGACCAGAACGCGAACATCCTGGCGCAATCCACGCGTTGTTGCATTCCTGCGGGCACGAACTTTCCCATGGTGAATGCCAACTATGGCAACACCATGTATTCCGAGCTCTTTAACATCAACAAATACAATGTCAGCAAACTGGGCGGCGCCTGGATGCTGCACGTTGACGGCGGGGCGATATCGGGAAATAGTCAGCAAGCCACGGCGGTTGCGGTGGACGGCGTCGTCTACGTGCAGAGCGCTTCGCAGAAGATCAGCGCTGTCGATGGACGCACCGGTGCCGTTAAATGGTCGTTTGCCGGCGGTGGAACGGTCGGAATCGTGCGCGGCGTGGCCGTCGCGCAGGGAAAAGTATTTGCCGCGATGACGGGGCGGCGCGTGGTAGCACTCGACCAGGCGACTGGTACCCAGCTGTGGATGGTCACGCTGGACAACGCTGACTTTCCGGGCGGCACCACTCCTACGGCGGTCGTGTACTACGATGGCCTGCTTTATGTCGGTACCGGAGGCGGCGACGGCGCCTATCGCGGCCGCGCATATGCGTTGAATGCGAGCGATGGCAGCATCGCGTGGACTTTCTGGGGCGTCCCCTCGCCCGGCACACCGGGCAGCGAGACCTGGCCAGCGGATAGCACCTGGAAGACGGGTGGGGCTGCGCCATGGATGCATCCTGCGGTCGATCCCGACTTGAACATCGTCTACTGGACGTTCGGCAATCCGTTCCCGGTCAGTGACGGCTCGACACGCCCCGGAGACAATCTGTACTCCAACTCCATCGTCGCGATGGACGCGCATACCGGCACATACCTCTGGCACTTTCAGACCGTCAAGCACGATCTGTGGGACTACGACAACACGATGGCCCCCGTGTTGATGAACCTGTGGGTCAAAGGCAAGCTGCGCAAGGCCGTCGCCGTCGCAGGCAAGACCGGTTATCTCTACATTTTCGATCGCGTGACCGGTCAGCCACTACAAGGTGTGCAGTACAAGCCCGTACCGCAGGAACCGCGACAGAAAACCGCGGCGAATCAACCCATCCCGGTCGGCGACGCGTTCGTGCCACTCTGTCCGGATGCACGCCTGGACCCCGCACTGCGGCCGGTTCCGAACTATCTCGCCGGCTGTCTGTTCACGCCGTTCTGGGATAAGGCTACGATCGTGACGCCGGGAAGCGTCGGCGGCGCCACCTGGTCCGCATTGTCATACGATCCCCAGACTGGGCTGATGTACTTCGGAGCGAGCTTGATCAATGCCGCCTGGAGGAGCGATGCAAAGTACCGGCCGATTGGCGAGTACAAAGCCGGAAGGATCGTCGCAATGGATCCGACTACGAATCGCATCGCCTGGCAGAAGCGCACCCAATGGTCGCTGTCGGCCGGCAACGGCATGCTGACGACCGCCGGCGGCGTGATGTTCATCGGTCATCCCGACGGATATCTCGTTGGCTATGATGTGAGCAATGGGCGCGAACTGTGGCGGTTCCAAACCGGAGCGGGCGTGCATACCGCGCCGATCACCTACACGATCAACGGTGAGCAGTACGTCGCCGTGTTTGCTGGTGGCAACAGCGTGCCGTACGCCTCGCCAACCGGTGACAATCTGTGGGCGTTCAAGTTAGGTGGCACGGTGCCCGCGGCCGTCACGCCAACCGCACCTCCCACGAGACAGCCGGTCACTGCGGCAGCCGTTGCCGGCAGCACTGTGTCGAACACTGTGCTGTTGGGAAGGACATCCGCCACGAGTACCGAATCGACAGTCAGCGCGAATGCGATGTACCCGCAGAATATGGTCGTTCCGGTCGGAACGATAGTGACGTTCGTCAATCCGGCTGACAGCGCGAATAACCATTGCGCGGATTCGTTCTTCGAGAACGTGTTCGACAGTGGGGTGCTCACGCCAGGAAAGACGTTCTCGTTCGCGTTCAACACCGCGGGCGAGTACTTCTACAACGACTGCGTGTGGCCGCAGGCCACGGGCAAGATCGTAGTGCAGTAATGAAAAGGAGAGCCTCGGCGGCCGTCGCCGAGGCTCTCACCTGCTCAGGCGTCGAGTACCGCCCGAGCCTTTCTCACGTCGGTGGTATCAAGCCCCTCCGTGAACCGCCCATAGATGGGCGTCAGCACTGCTTTCGCATCCTGAGCCCGCCCTTGCTTCATCCACAATTCAGCGAGGCTCGTGGCCGTGCGCAATTCCCACGAGAGCGCGCGCTGACTCTTCGCGATGTTCAACGACTGCAGCAGGACTGTCTGCGCATGTGTCGGGGAGCTAGGGTCTGCTGCCAGTAGATGCTCTGCTTTGACGCGTAGGATTTCCGGCGCGTACGCACCAGCAAGTCCGTGCTCCGCCCGCCCGATAGCGTGTGGGGTAATCAAGCGTCCATTCAGAGCCGGCATGTTGTCGACAAACAGGTTCGAAAACACCGGGTCATGCAACAGCTCGAATCTGACGTGCCGGGCCTCTTCATCGTCCCGGAGCCTCACGGCAGCATCGAGAATGCGCGCCCACAAACTCCAGTACGGTAGCGGGTGGCGGCTGGAGTAATCCAGGAGCATCGACGCGAAACGCCGGGCTTCAGCCATCTCGCCCAGCCATATCATGGTGCCACACACCGAGGTCAGTCCGCGGCAGAGTGACTGTACGTGTTCGATCGACATCGCACGTTCCAAGCTCTGTGCACCCGCGCGCCTGGCCTGCTCGGGGAAGCCCTGGATCCAGAGAATACGCGACAACTCCCCATACGCGGCGACGCGGTGATCGAAATGCCAACCCCGGTCGCCGGCCGGTGCCGTCAGGATCGTGCTCTGGTGCAGGACGCGCTCTGCGTGGCGACGTGCGACAGCCTGATTACCGGCGACATGATGGGCGAAGGTCATCATCCGGTCGTAGATCAGTGCGTCTGCGGCATCTGCAGAGCTTTCCGCGATGAGGAGGTACTGTTCCGCGAGTTCGACGCCCGCGTCATATTCGCCAGAGATGACCCGGTCCATCCACAGGCCCCAGTAAGCTCTTCGCTGCCGCACTCTGGATCCAAGATTTCCGGCAATGTGCAGCGCTCTGTTGAATGCCGCGGTCACACTGGCGCTGGAGCCTTGCGTAAAGATCCGTGCCTCGCCGAGCGCGGCATACAACTGTAGCTCCACTTCGGGGTGGTCCGGGGGCAACGTGGGCAACACATCCGTTGCCCGCTCCAGGTATCCGCGATATTCCTCGAGCCAACACAATTGGAACCAGAAAGGCGCCGAAGCGGCGGTGAGCCGGACGCCGAGCGATGGATCACCGTCCGCAGAAAAGCACCACTCGAGTGCCGCACGGACTTCGTGAAGTTTGCGGCGCGTAGCGGCCACGGTTGCGGGAGTTTGCTCAGGCTCCCAGTCCGGCGCGAGCTTGCCCCAACCACAACACAGCTGCGCATGCCGGCGTTTGACCGCGGTACCTTCCGCACTGCCTTCGAGTTTTTCGAGGGCATAGGAGCGCGAAGTCTGCAGCAGATGCAACAGTTCGTCAGGCTCGCCGGCGGTCGCCATGACCAACGATTTGGCCTCGAGATTCGTCAGGATGTCGAGCACATCGTCGGCGGCGATTTCATCACCGGACAACACTTCGACAGCGGACTCGAAGTTGAACTTTCCAGCAAACACCGCGAGCCTGCGCAATGCCAGCTGCTCGACGCGCGACAGCGTCCGGTAGCTCCAATCCAAGGTCGCTTGCAGTGTTTGATGACGGGCCGCGGCCGTGCTGCGGCCGCGAACCGCCAGCTTCAGGCACTCATCCAGATGTGTGGCGAGGCGCTGCGCTCCGAACGAGCCCACACGCGCAGCCGCCAGCTCGATTGCCAGCGGAATTCCGTCGAGCTTTCTGCAGATATGGGCGACGGCGCCAATATCCGCATTCTGGAGGTGGAACCCCGGCTGACGTTCGGCAGCCCGCCGGGCAAACAGGTGCATTGCGGGGAAGCTGAGAGCTTCGGCGACCGTCAACGTCGCTGAAGGCGCAGGCACGGCCAATGGGGCCAGGCGCATGACCCGCTCGCCTTTCGCCCGCAGAGGCTCGCGGCTGGCTACAAGGATGTGAAGCTCGGGAAGCGTGCGAAACAACTCCTCCGTGACTCGAACCACGCAGTCCACGACGTGCTCGCAGTTGTCCAGAACGATCAACGTCGGCCGTGATTTCAAGCGCGCCACGATCTGCCCGATGGGATCCGGGGAGATCAGAGACAAGCCGAGGTTGGCTGCAATGCTGACAGGGACCAGGCGGGCGTCGAATATCGATGCCAGATCGACGCAACAGACCGCTTCGAACGAGGCGCGCAGGCGGTTGACCGCGGCCATGACGAGTGTTGTTTTGCCGATACCGTCCGCGCCTGTGACCGTCATGAAGCGCTTACGCGGCAGTGATGTCACGAGCCTCGGGAGCGCATCGTCCCGACCAACAATGAATGGCTGATAAATAATCGGATCACCCCTTGAACACGGCGCCCAGCCTCGCAAATTTCATCTTAATGAGTGTTAAGTTTAGCAACCAGCCGGTTTAAAACCGCGGTGGTTGTTATTGTTCGCTGTGGCTTCACGTCCCGTGAATTTAGATCTCTGATCAATGACAACCGATGGCAACGCGGCATGCGGCATGAGCGGCTGTCTCCAACGCTACCCGTGCGCAAGTATGTTTCGAGCTGTCTCACCATCCTCAGTGCACGCGCTTCTGTTTCGATCAGATGGCGGCGCTCAGCGAGGGACTGGTCACACGTGAGGCACTATCCCGCGCCAAGGCGCAAGCCTCAGATTGCTGCACTCCGGAAATCCTGCGCTCTCCTCGCGTCGGAGCCTTTTTATTAGTAAATTCTCCGGATGAAGAAGAAATCCACGGCCGAGACCGACGCCGACGAGGACAGCGACACTGGACGCCGTTACCGGGCGCCGGCGCTCGAGAAGGGCCTGGAAATTCTAGAGCTCCTGGCCGGCGAGGACCGTCCGATGCCGATTTCCGCCATCGGACAGCGGCTGGGCCGCTCGACAAACGAGCTGTTCAGAATGATGCAGGTACTGCAGTACCGGGGCTTCATCAAGCAGGAGGCAGCAGGCGGATACCGACTGACGGACAAGCTGTTCTCCCTTAGCATGGAGCAACCGAGAACCCGCAGCCTGCTCGAGGTTGCACTGCCAGCGATGCGTGAGCTTGCGGTGAAGATCGGCCAGTCGTGCCATCTGGCGGTACATAGCAAAGGGCAGATCGTAGTGATTGCCCGTATGGAATCGGACGAGCAGATCGGCTTCACCGTTCGCGTGGGTTATAGGCAGCATCTACTCAAGACGACTTCTGGTGCGGTGCTCTATGCGCATCAGAACGCTGATACTCGCAAGCGTTGGGCGGCAATGTGGGAGCCGCAGCCGAGTTCGCAGGAACTAGCCGCATTTCTGCAGCGTTGCGAGTCTATTCACGGGCGCGGAAATGAGATGGCGGTGAGCAGCTTCGTCGCGGGTGTGACCGATATATCCGCTCCCGTCATGCGTGGCGGGCAGGCCGTCGCTGCACTCACGGTTCCTTTCGTCCATTCCAATGTGCTGCGAGTATCGATGGAAGAGACGGTAGGGCATATCGAGGCTGCAGCCCGAGAAATCTCCGAACAACTCCTCCGCAGCGACAACCGCGTATGACGGTCAAGGCGTGACGCGCACCATCACGACGCCATGCGAGGGAACGGTCGCCGAAAAGCTGCCGGCCTTGCGCCCCAACGACTTGTGCGCCCATAGATCGCGGATCTCGGCAGACATCTTCGACGGATAGTCGAGTTCGGTCCATTTGGCAGCGATTTCAGCAGCCACCGGACCACGGTTGAACAACACGAGCGCGCGGCCACCATCAGCCAGCGGCTTCGACCACACCTCGAGATCGCCATCGTCTCGCACGCGATGACCCTGGATGCCAAGCCTGTCCTGGTCAACAGCGATCACCTCCTTGTTGAGGAGGATGTCTCTGACGCGAGCATCCATGTTGGCTATGTCGTTACCCGCCATCAGCGGTGCCGCCATGATCGCCCATAGACTGAAGTGTGATCGTTCCTCGACGTCAGTCATCCCGCCGTTGCCCACCTGCAGCATGTCGGGGTCGTTCCAGTGCCCGGGCCCGGCGTGCGCGTAAAGTGGCTCATTCAGATCGACGATATCGACTATGCCAATCTGGAACTTCACGCGCCCGGTCCAAGCGTTGCGGATATCGGTAGTCGTGCGCCAGAGATTGCCGATCTTGGGTCCCCACTCCCACGGCCGATCTTTACCCCATTCGCAGATGCTGAAGACAACGTCGCGCCCGGTTGACCGCAGCGCGTCGGCCATCAACGCATAGGCCTCCTCGCCTTTGCGCACGCCCGTCCAGCACCAGTCGTATTTGAGATAGTCGGCGCCCCATTCGGCGAAGGTATGCGCATCCTGGTATTCGCGGCCTTGGCTGCCCGGTCGGCCTCCGCAGGTCTTGCTGCCGGCGTCGGAATAGATACCGAGTTTCAACCCCTTGGAATGGATGTAATCACCCAACGCCTTCATGCCAGAAGGGAATTTCGCGGGATCGGCGATCAGAGTGCCTTGCGCGTCACGGTCGACCTGCCAGCAATCGTCGATGACAACATATAAGTACCCGGCATCGCGCATGCCGGTGGCAACCATCGTATCGGCCGCACCGCGCACCAGCCGTTCGTTGACGTTGCAGCCGAACTTGTTCCAGCTGTTCCAGCCCATCGGAGGGACCAACGCCAAGCCGTTGACCGTTCTTTTCGGGTCTTCGGAGGGCCGGACTAAGGTCGGATTGGGCGGCTCGTAGAGGTCCAGCTTCACCTCCCGCGCAGCTGCCGGCTCTTTCGCTACCTGCCCCAACGCAGTACCCGCCGCCATCAGCATCGCGAGCATCGCCGCGAACCGCAGAACCCCTTTGCCTGTGACGAACCCTTTTGGCGGCGCCATAAACCCCTCCCTAGCCCCCCGCCATGTTAGTCATATAAGTATTACTTTACAAATATGAATGTGACACTTATATATAAAAAACGGCAGCGCGGAAGATGCTGCCCCAAATCGAGGGGAACAAGATGCGTTTGCATAAACGGATTCGTGCGCTCGCTTCCTGGGCGCTTCTCTTGTCGACATGGACCGGAACCGCTGCCGCACAGGACGTACAACCGCCGCCCGCAGCAGCCGTACAGTCCAATTCTCAGGGTGGCTCCCAGTCCCGCGAGCAGCTCGAAGAGGTCGTCGTGACCGGAATTCGTGCCTCGCTGGACAAAGCACTCGACACCAAACGCGAATCCGCAGGATTCGTCGACGCCATCAATGCCGAAGATGTCGGCAAGCTGCCCGACGAGAATGTCGCCGAGGCGCTGCAGCGCGTGACCGGCGTAGCGATCCAGCGCTCGCGCGGCGAGGGTGATTTCGTGTCTATCCGCGGACTCGGGCCCAACTTCGTACGCGGCACCATCAACAACCGGTCGCTGGTCAGCTCCACGGAATCGCGCGATGCCACCCGCAGCGGCGGCTTCGAGAGCAGCACCGGCCGCGAGACCAACTTCGATCTGCTGCCCGCCGAAATGATCGCCTCCATAGAGGTGATCAAGTCGCCTTCGGCATCGCAGGTTGAAGGTGGGATTGGCGGCGTCGTAGACATCAAGACCCAACATCCACTGGCGCTCGGAACAACCGCCGTCGCCTCAGCCAGGGGTACCTACCGGGATTTCAACAAGAAGCTCGACCCGAGCGCATCGGGTCTTGCGAGCTGGTCCGACGCGTCGAAGACCTTCGGCGTGCTCGGGGCGATCGCCTACTCGGAGCGCACGATCCGCGAAGATGACCCCGATAGTTTTGGTTACACCCTCGGGGCACCAGTGGATACCGATGGAAACGGCACGGGCGACCGCACGGGGGTGTCGTTCCCATTCTCTTTCAATCCGCAGTCATTCACCGAGAAGCGCAAACGACTGACTTTACAAGGGAGCACTCAGTGGGTATTGCCCGACGAGAGCAAACTGACCGTCGATGCGCTCTATTCCAAGCGTGATCTGACCAGCAGAGCGTTTGTCTCGTTCCTGGGAACCTGTTGCAATTTTCAAGGAGCATTCGACGATGTTACGAATCCGGACGGCAGCGTCCGGCTGCCGGGCATTCAGATTGCGGGAAACACCGCCGTCGGCTTTCCGGTCCGGTCCCAGGTCTCCGACAACAGTGATGACCAGACCGTCAACGACCGGCTCTACAGCGTCGGAGCCAACTACGACAAGACGCTCGGTGACTGGGATCTCGGCGTCGATCTTGCGTACTCGAGGTCGAGAGGTGAGCTCGACTTCACCCGCGTATCACTGTTGACCTACGACACTGTGCCGTTCATGGTGAGCGAGTCTCACGATCAACTGCAGGTCAGCGTGCTGCCCGGCGGGCCGGACCTGACGAACGCGGCGAGCTACCGCACGAACAACGTGGATGTCGTCGATCGCTTCAACCGCGACCACGAATTCGACGCCGATCTGGGCGCGACGCGCAAACTGGCGGACAACGGCGTCATCGGCGCGATCAGGTTTGGTGGCCATTACGCCGAGCGCAATGTCGATCGTGAAGATCACACGAACTTCAATGTGAACACCGACCAGGTGAGTGCGGCATTACTTCCCGCAAACGGCTTTCGCCGGTTTGACGGCAACTTTGCCAACGGCACCTCGTCGTATCCCATGGGGACCCTGCTGTTTGGCGATTGGGCCGCCCAGACCGCACTGCTGAAGTCGAAAAATCCGAACGCCAGCTTCGACGCGCCATTCTCCCCGCTGCAATCCTTCCTCATCAACGAGAAGACCACTGCAGCCTACGTGCAGGCCGACATCGACAGCATGCTCGCCGGGATTGCCATCAAGGGTAATGCCGGGGTGCGCTTCGTACACACCAAAACCGTGGCGACTGGCCTCTTCCAACCGTTCGAGATCGACAATGACCCGAACAACAACAACCTTGGGAAGGTCGTCATCCTGGATCCGCATGTCATCACGACCGACTTTGACAACAGCTACAACAATGTGCTGCCCATGATGAATCTGCGCGCGCAGCTGATGCCCGATCTGTACCTGCGCTTCGCCGCCGGCCGCAGCGTCACGCGGCCGACATTCCTGCAGATGTCGCCCGGGCTGTCGAACATCAACCCGACGCAGCGCTTTGCCAATTCGGGCAACCCCAACCTCAAGGCCTATCAAGCCAATAACTACGATCTGGGCCTCGAATGGTATTTCGGCAAGGGCAACGCGGTTTATGCCAGCGTGTTCAGAAAGGACATCGACAACTTCATCGGCGTAGTGACGAATCTCAACGTCGACAAGTTCGGGGTGAACTTCAGAAGTCTCTCGCAGCCGGAAAATCAGGGTAACGCACACATCACCGGCGAGGAAATCGGTGTTCAGCAAACGCTCGGCCTCGGCCTCGGCTATATACTGAATGCGACTTTCATCGACAGCAGCGCGCACTTCACCGAAGGCACCAACGCCGGCAAGACCATACCCTTCGAAGGTGTCTCCAGGACCAGCTACAACGCCACGCTGTTTTACGAGAAGGCCGGCTTCAGCACGCGGCTGTCTTATTCGGGCCGCAGCAGCTATGTCCTTCTGTCATCGGACGTGTTCGCCAACAGGCTGATTGCCGCGCCCTACGGGCAGCTCGATGGATCGATCAGCTACACGTTTGACCAACGTTGGACTATCTTCGCCAACGGCATCAATCTCGGCGGCGCCGCCGACAGGATCTACTCGGATACGACGCTGCAGCCGCTATCCTGGGCCTACGTCGGCAGGCGGTATGAGCTCGGTATGAAAGCCAGGCTTTGAGGCGCGGCCAATTGGTTTCGAACGCTCCGAATGAGGCGCGCGTCTGGAGCATCTGGTACTGTCCGCCTGCAACCGTTTTCAGGTGAAGCACTCACGCCCAGATGGACTTGAGCAACGTCATCAGCACGACTGAGAGCCTCCTCTTCCAGGTGGCGCTGTGGCTCGTATTGATACCGAAGACGCTTTTCAGGGTGATTACCACGCCCTCATGGATTCCTGAGTACGTCGCCGGCGAATTGGCAAAGCCGCAAGAGCGCAGATTTGACGACCATGTGTCGCCGCTGCTGTTTTTTGTGATCATGACCATTGTCCCGAACCTGCTGGCCAATGCCTACTGGCCGGAAATTCCCTACACGGACTTTTTCACCTCACGGGACATGGTCGGGCAGGCGCAGGCGCTATCCGCGGAGCATCGCTTTTTCCTGTATGCGCTCATATGGATACTCGTCCCGCTGAGCTTCTCGATCATCCACCTGCTCGCCCGGAAAATGGAACTCTCCGGTAGCCAGCTCAAACCCTTGCTGTATGTTCAGTGCCTGCGCGTGGCTCCTTTGGGACTCCTGTTCGCGCTGCGGTTCAGCATCCAAAAGGCAATGGGCGGCGATGCCGCTCATCTGGGCATTCTGAATTACGGAACGATTTTCCTCGCGCTGGCGTGGCTGTTGTATTCCGACATTCGCATTTCCGTGCAGCAGCTGAAGGTAACAACCGGCCGGGCCGCCACATTGGCCCTGGCAAGCGTTGCGGGCTACTATTTGCTCATCGCACCGGTGCTCGTGCTGTCTAAATTTCTGCGCTAGCCACCTCGAATGACCGCTACTCCTCTGAACTCGACGCCTCTTGCCATGTGGCGGTACGATGAGAGGCGTACCGGCGACCGAGTGGATTGTAACAATGCAACGTCATGAATGGTCAGTGCGCACCCACGGACGCGGGTTTACTGACCTGACCGCCAAGATCAGTGGCTTCGTAAAGCAGTCGGGCGTCCGCGAAGGGCTATGCAATGTCTTCCTCATCCACACGAGCGCCTCCTTGATACTCGGCGAAAATGCCGATCCAAGCGTCCGCCGCGACCTGGAGTCGTACTTCGCGCGCCTCGTCCCCGATGGTGACCCTTGCTACGAACATGACGCGGAAGGACCCGACGACATGCCGTCTCACATCCGCGCAGTGTTGACCCAGAACTCCGTAACGATGCCAGTGATCGATGGCGAGTTAGGTGTGGGAACCTGGCAGGCGCTGTATCTATGGGAGCACCGGCACGCGCCGCACGAGCGGCGGGTGATTGCCACCGTCTGGTAATGGCGCATCGCAGCACCGCTCGCCAGAAAGGACTGGACCATCACCTTGTGCGCGCCTGCCCGGGTTGCACGTCAGCGAGTTCCTTTGCGGCGCCTTCCAGACGCTCCAACATCTCTCTCAGCGCTGCAATCTCGCTCGTACTGAAGGATGCCAGCAGCTCAGCTTCGTAATTCAGCGCAGCCGGCGCGATGCGCCGATGAAGCTCCTGGCCACTCTTCGACAGTTGTAGGTGACGGGCCCGGCCGTCATTTGCGTCTGGTGTGCGATCGACCAGACGTCGCTTCGCGAGCGCGATGGCAGCCCGGCTCACGGCGACCTTGTCCATGAGAGTCAGACCGACCAAGTCCTGCTGAGTACAACTGCCATGCTCGTGAAGCACGGCAATCAACCGCCACTCGGGGACGCTGAGGCCGAAGCGCTGTTCGTACGCGGCAGCGATTACGCGGCTCACGGCATTCGCGGCAATTGATAGCCGATAGGGAAGAAAGCCGCGGAGGCGAAGCGTGCCCACTATCGCGACCGGACAGTCTGATCGATGCGGCCGAAGACCGACCGGCCCTGCGGATCCATCATCTCGATCTCGATGCGATCGCCGTCTTTGAGGAATGAGGTACCAGGCACACCTGCGGTGATCGTCTCGACCATCCGGATCTCGGCAATGCAGGAGTAGCCGAGACCGCCTGCGTCAACCGAGCGTCCAGGCGAGCCATCGGCACCGCGGTTCGAGACGGTTCCCGATCCCACGATCGTGCCGGCGGTGAGGGCTCGGGTCTTTGCGGCATGGGCGATCAGCTGGCCGAAATCGAAAGTCATTTCGCACCCGGCGTTGGGTTTGCCGAAAAGCGAGCCGTTGATGCGTGAGATCAATGGGAGATGGAGCTTTGCGCCGCCCCAATGCGGCGTGAGCGCATCAGGCGTAACCGCAACCGGCGAGAAGGCCGACGAGGGCTTCGATTGAAAGAAGCCAAAGCCTCTGGCCAGCTCGCCTGGGATCAAATTCCGGAGGCTCACGTCGTTTGCCAGCATGACGAGCTTGATGTGGCGGCGCGCCTCCTCGGGGCTGATGGACCTCGGGACGTCATCGAGGATCACTGCAACCTCCGCCTCGAAATCACAGCCCCAGGACTGGATCACATCGCGCGGGCCGAGAAAATCGTCGGAGCCGCCCTGGTACATCAACGGATCGGTCCAGAAGCTCTGCGGCATCTCAGCCTGCCGGGCGCGCCGCACTAGCTCAACGTGATTTACGTAGGCCGAGCCATCCACCCATTGATAGGCGCGAGGTAAAGGGGATGCGCAATCGTCCTCATTGAAGCGCTCCTTGGCGATGGAATCACGCGAGAGCGCCTCCGCAATCGAGCGAAGCTTGGGCTCAATAACACCCCAATCGTCGAGCGCCGCCTGGAGCGATGGCGCGATGTGGCCCGCGTCCGTGTACCAACGCAGATCGTCTGAGACAACGACGAGGCGACCGTCGCGGCCGTGTTTGAGCGATGCCAGCTTCATGATTCGCGTCACCTTGCAAGGCAAGCCGCTCCAGCAGGCTCACCGCCCGCATGCTACTCCGCGCGTGCCCTCGCGTGCAGCCACGCTGCATGCCGTGGGGCCTTTTTGGTCCGCGACCACTCTTCGAGCATCAGTGCCGCCACGCGCCGCAATTCCTCGATCTGCGCCTCTGTGCCCGTATCCGCGACGAGCTCCACCCGATGTCCGTTCGGATCGAAGAAATAGATCGACCGGAAAATCCCGTGATCGGTAGGCCCGAGTACGCTCAGCCCATGCGCTTCGGCGCGGGCCTTGGCCGCGAGCAACGCGTCCACCGATTCCACTTTGAACGCGATGTGCTGCACCCACTCCGGTGTGTTGGAATCGCGTCCCATCCCGGGTCTGCCGGGGAGCTCGAAAAAGGCCAACACGTTGCCATTGCCTGCATCCAGAAACACGTGCATGTAAGGATCAGGGTCGCCGGTCGAGGGCACATGGTCCTCCGCAAACGCGATCTGGAATTCCATGTCCAGCACGTCGCGGTAGAAGGCGACCGTCTCGCTCGCGTCCTTGCAACGATAGGCAACGTGATGAATTCCCTTGAGCATACCCATGGCTCAACTCGAGGGCTGCAGCACGCCGCGCCGGATCTGATCGAGCTCGATCGATTCGAACAGCGCCTTGAAGTTACCTTCCCCGAAGCCTTCATTGCCCTTGCGTTGGATAAACTCGAAGAAGATCGGACCGATCGCCTCCTTGGAAAAGATCTGCAGCAACAGGCCCTGCCCTTCGGTCGTGCCGCCGTCGATGAGGATGCGGCGCTTGCGCAACTCTTCCACGGGCTCGCGATGGCCGGGCAGGCGTTGCTCGATGAGCTCGAAATAGGTCTCGGGCGTGTCCTGCAATTCGACCTTGCGCGCGCTCAAACGATCAACGGTGGCGTACAGATCCCGTGAGCCGAGGGCGATATGTTGGATACCCTCGCCGCGATAGCGGCGCAGAAATTCCTGGATCTGATCGACCCTGCCCGGCGCGCCCTTGCTTTCGTTGAGCGGAATCCGGATCTTGCCGCAGGGGCTGGTCATCGCCTTGGACAACAGCCCCGTGAGCTTGCCTTCGATGTCGAAATAGCGGATCTCGCGAAAGTTGAAGATGCGCTCGTAGTATTCGGCCCAACGCGCCATGTTGCCCCGTTGGACGTTATGGGTGAGGTGGTCGATATAGGTCAGCCCCGCGCAGTTCGCCGCTTCATCAGCACCCGCGATCGGCCGAAAGTCCACGTCATAGATCGATCGCGCCCCATAACGATCAACCAGGTAGATATGGGTGCCGCCGATCCCCTCGATACAGGGAATATCGAGCTCCATCGGCCCGATCGGCATGTCTACCGGCTTGGCCCCGCGTCGGACCGCCTCCTCGAAAGCATGCCGTGCGTCCCTGACACGGAACGCCATGCCATTGGCGCTAGGCCCATGTGCCTCGCGGAAATCCGCCGGCTGCCCGGACGGCTCCATGTTCAGCAGAAAATTGATGTCGCCCTGCTTGAAATGCAGAACATTCTTCGATCGGTGCCGCGCGACCGCCGTGAAGCCCATAGCCAGGAACTGGCGACTGATCGCCTCTGGATGCGGACCTGTGAATTCGACGAATTCGAAGCCATCGGTGCCGATCGGGTTATCGAACAAGTCCGCCATGGGTCACGCCTGCTTCGCGGTGGGACGATAGTAACATGTGAAACTACATTACCAAGCGGCCAGTGGCAAGCGGCTGGCACGGCGCTGGCGCGCTGCACGCCACGCTCCAAGCACGGCCGCTCAGCCCTGGCCGCACCGTACATACATTGATCGGGGCTGATGGAACTCATACCCTTGCGGCGCTGACGCGCCTGGCGTCAAGAGCTCGAGGCTGGCGAACTCGCTCAGCAATACCTGCACAGCGATGCGCGCTTGCGCCTTGGCTAGGTTGAACCCGAGGCACGAATGCGGCCCGGTAGCGAAGCCCAGGTGGCGCTGGACGTTGGGGCGCTCGATATCGAAGCGGTCCGGGTCGGGAAACAGTGCCGCGTCGCGGTTGGCCGCGCCCAACATGCAGTTCACCGTGTCACCGACCGCGAACTCGATATCTCCATAAACAGTAGTCTCGAGAACATGTCGCGTGGCCGACTGTACGGGGCTGTGCCATCGCAGGGTCTCCTCGACGACTTTAGCGGTCAGGGATGGATTGGCTCTGACCCGCGCAAGGGTTTCCGGATGCGTAAGCAGCGCCCAGAATGAGTTCAGTATTACCGCCTCTACGGTGGAGATGCCGCCGAAAAAAATGATCAACAGGTTGCGCCGGATTTCATCGTCGCCAAGCCGCGCATTACCGGGAGCATTCACCAACGCACCGAGCAACGACTCGCCCTCGCGCTCGCCCTTCGCGGCGAGCTCCTGCATGGTACGCGCGAGGTACTCGTGGCATTGCTCGACATTCACATGGGCTGCGCGACGGATTTCCTCCGCGCCGGTGAAATTGGCGAGCGCGGCCTCGAAGCTGTCGTACCACTTGCGGAAGTGAGTCTCCGCTTCCAGGGGCATGCCAAAAACCCGCAGAATGGTCAGCACCGGCAAGCGTGCCGCGAAGGCCCTGCGCATTTCAACGACTTGCGCCGCAGCAAACTCCGCGACCAAAGCGCGGGCACTCAATTCGATCGAGGCTTCGAAGCTCTTGCGTACGTATCCAGCAGCAAAGTACGGCCGCACCGGGCGGCGATAGCGCTCGTGCTCGATACCCTCCGAGCTCAGCATCTGCGCGCCGAACGTATCGAAGATGAGCGACTCTTCCGAGACCGTCGTAAAACGCCGATCGTCCATGAGAATAGCGCGCACGTCCTGGTACCGAGTGACATACCACATACCGAGCTCTTTGATCCAACTGATCGGCTCGTGAGACCGCAACTGCGCGTAATAGGGGTAGGGATCGCGGGCGAGCGCCTTCGAGCTGATACCAGCTCCGATCGGAAACGCCTCGGTGTCTGCTTTGGTTCGCACGCGCCGTACCACTTGTCTCAATCGCGGAAACGGATTCCGATGGCGAACGCTCTGCCGATCACATCGTACAGCACTGGGTTCGTCGCCAGAGGTGAGACGAACGTACTGACAATGATCGGCGGGTCGCGATCGAACAGGTTGTTGACCACGCCGTAGAGTTGCAACTCGCCACGCTTGTCGGCGTACAGCGTGTAGTTCACCGACGTGTTCACGTAGAAACGCGCGGAAACGTGGTTATCAGGTATGTCGGAGGGGCCATATAGATTATCAATCTTGCCTGGGCCGACAAACCGGCCCTCGACATAGAACGACCAGGGTCCAAGACCATAGTGGGTACTCAGGTTGGCACGCCAGTGTGGCACGCCGCCCGTGGCACCTATGTTTGAAGGAAGGTTCACGGCACCGACCGCACCGGCTTCGTTGACCGTGGTCACCCCGTTACTGGTAGCGAACAAGTCCACATAGTTGGCCAGCGCGCGCAGAGTGAGGTTGCCTCGCAATCGCTCACTCCACGCTGACAAGGGCGTTTCGTAACGAGTCTCAATGTCCAGACCGCGAGTGTGGAACTGCGCCAGATTGATGAACGGTGTATCGATTTGGGTCAGCGCGCCCGAGCTGTCGCGCTGGACGAGCGAGCACAGGCTCGCATCGCCGTTCGAGCAGCGGTTCAGGACATCCTGCGGCGCAAGTTGGGAGATCACGCTCTTTAGATTGATGTCATACGCGTCGACCGACGCATGCAGACCGGAAACCCACTTGGGTTGATAGATCAGGCCGATAGTGGTCGTATCAGCCTTCTCCGGCACCAGGTTGGCATTCGGGGGTGCGGGGTTGCGGATGAAGACACTCGCGCCCCCGGCGGCCGGGTCGCTCACGTTGGTGAAGTTCAGCGAGCCCGTTTGATAGAGCTCACTCAGGTTGGGGGCTCGAATGTCCCGCGAACGGGTAGCCCGCACGCGCAGGTCGTCGAAGATGGTGTACGAAATGCCGCCCTTCCACGTCGTGACACGGCCACTGGAGCTGTAGTCGGTCAGGCGTGCGCCCAGGTCGAAGTCGATCGACTTGAAGGGTACCGGTCCGGCCACCACGGGCAGCACGGTCTCGAGGAAGCCCTCCTTCACATTGAAGTTGCCCTGGAAAGACTGCTGGTTGCCGATCAGGAAGTTGCCGGCCTCCTGGTCGGGATTGACGCGGCTGTCGGCCGACTCGCGCCGGTACTCGAAGCCCGTGGCAATGGAAGCCGGTCCCGCCCAGGTACTGAAGGGCTCACCCTGAAGGCTCACGGCCGCGACCTGTTGCGTATAGTGCAGTACGGTACTTTCGGTCCCCGTGACATATTTCGCAGCCGCTGCGGAAGGCGAACCGGCACCGAAGATGTTGATCGGCACACAGCCATCGCCCGGTGCAGTCAGCGTCGAGCGGCACGAGGGTTGCCCGGTCGGACCGATCAGGGAATCCAGCGCTTGGGCATAGTTCGACGTCAGTACAACATTGTCCAGCGTGTTGTAATGGACCACCCGCCCGTACTGGAAGTAGGCATTCCAGGTCCAGTTTTTCGCGAACTTGCCTTTCAAGCCCGTCACGGCGCGCGCTACCCGATTGTCGTCCTTGGACCGGATGAACCCGAAGTCATTGTCCAGACGGCCCAACAGAAAGGAGGTCTCGCCGTCGGCGAGCATCGCGCTGCGCGCGCTTGCAGGCAGGTAAGCATTCTCGACACTCAAAGAGTCGGCGAAGTCGAAGTTCTGTACGAGGTTCGGGTTGGTCGTACTTGCCTGTGCAAAGCTGACATCGAGAAAGGCACTGACATCGTCAGTCAAGTCGAACGATGTCCGCGTGAACACATCCGCGCGTTTCAGCGGTACCTCCAGAGCCGCAAACGATGAGAAGACCGCTCCATCTCCACCCTGCATGTAGGTAGAGCCAACGTTGCTGCCGTAGTGGAACGGCTGCAATACACCCCCGGGGCCGAACTGCATGCCAGCCAGAGCACCCGTCAGGATGAGACCGCCGTAGCTTGCAATGGACAGTCGCGCATTAGTGACCGGAACGTTGAGGTATTGGTCCGTCTGGACGTAACCCCACTCCTGCCGCGACCAACTTCGATCCGACTGATGCAGGACACCATGATTGTCCGAGAATTCCGCCCCCAGCTCGAAGTGCCCGCGCCCGGCGGCGAACGGCAGACCATATGCCAGGTCCACCCTGACTTCCTGGTTATCGCCGTGCTGGGAAATACCTCCCTGCACGTTGCCTTCCAGCCCCTTGAGCCCATTCTTGAGAATGATGTTGACGACACCAGAAACGGCATCGCTACCCCACGAAGCCGACGCACCGCCCGTGACAACCTCCACCCGGTCTACGAGCGAGGCAGGAATCACGTCTGTATCCAACAGGCCGTTCGCCGTCGTGGGCACAAAGCGCTGGCCATCGACCAGCACCAGGGTGCGGCTCGGTCCCAATCCCCTGAGGTCAAGGAAGTGCCCACGACCCTGATCCGAGGCCAGGACACTCGAAGTGGGGGTACCTGTAGCTTGAAAGGCCGGCACGATCGATGTCATGTCGCCGATATTGGTCGCACCGGTCGCGGCAAGGTCCCGTCCGCTGAGGATGGTCGTGGGTGTCGGGGCCGTGAAGTCCGTCCTCTGCACGCGCGTGGCGGTGACCGTGATTTCTTCAAGCAACGCGGAGGAGGGTTGGTCGATCCCGGGTGGCAACGCCGCTGCTGCATCCCGCGGCGCAGACTGCGCAAACGCCGCCAGAGGGAGTGTCATCTGCAGCGCCGCGGCTGCCCAAAGCGATTTCATACAACCTCCGCCAAACCCGAGCGAATCCACACTGTTCTGCTTTCGTGGAGGGCAGGTTTCATCGTGCCACGTAAATAGCGCATTCGCAATATTATTTTCTTATACACTATAATTGACGTGCGCACGCCAACGCCGGCTTGAACTTTCCTATATGCTAAGATTGAGCCATGGCACCAGAGTCAGAAGCGGATCTCGGACAGCGCCTGCGAGAGCTGCGTACACGCAATCGCTGGCGTATCGCAGACGTCAGTCGGATGACCGGACTGGCGACCTCCACCATCTCGAAGGTCGAGAACGGACACATGTCCCTCACCTACGACAAACTGCAACAACTCGCGCGCGGCTTATCGCTCGAATTGTCGGAACTGTTCACGGACGCCAAGCGCCCCGAGGCGCCCACCCTCGGAGCTTCGCGACGTAGCGTGGGACGAGCCGGAGACGGTGTCCTTCTGCAAGCCGGATCGTACGAGTGGCGCTTTCTCAACGCCGATCTGGTGCCCAAGCAGATGGTACCCATAGTGGGAATTGCCTCTGCCCGCACGCTCGAGGAATTCGGTCCGCTCATCAAACATGAGGGCGAGGAGTTCCTTTTCGTGCTGGAAGGGGCGATCGAGGTACATACGCAGTTTTATGCCCCCGTCGTGCTGAAGGCAGGTGACCACCTCTACATCGACAGCCGAATGGGACATGCGTATCTCGCTGCCTCGGACGCTACTTGCCGCGTCATGGTGGTCTGTACCGGAACCACTGATGAGTTGGAACAGGCTGTTGCGATCAAACCGGAAACCCGACTCGAGGATCGCAGAGCGCCGGGCCGGCCGAAAGGGCGCAAGGCCGAGAGCAAAGGCGGCGCGCTGTCAACCAAAGTGGCCCGACCACGCAAGTAGGCCGTCACAGTTCGCTCAACACGGCATCGACGAGGCGGCCAAGCTCAGAGCCGCCGCGAATCGGGTCCGCGCACGGCAGATTCAGGCGGGCGGCATAACTCGACAAGCACGTCTGCGCGTCCGCCGCGCTCATTTTCGAGGTGTTGAGGCTGATACCGGCACAACGGATCCCAGCGTTGGTGCGCCGCCCGAGTGCCAGATTCTGTGCGATGACTTCCTCCAGGGTAGGTAGCGCAAATCCCGGGTGACCCGCGACCTCGATCCGGGCCGGATCGTGGCAAACGACAATGACGTCGGGTTGTGTACCGTGCAGCAGGCCGAGTGAGACCCCAGCGTAAGCGGGGTGAAAAATCGATCCCTGCCCTTCCACAATATCCCAGTGATCGGGCGCCGCGTCCGGACTCAAGAGCTCCGCCGCGCCGGCGACGAAGTCGGCAACCACTGCGTCGATTGGGATTCCGCTACCGGCAATGAGGATTCCGGTTTGTCCCGTGGCCCGAAAGTCCGCATGGACACCGCGAAACCTCAGCTCCCGCGCGATACTCAGGGCGGTGTATTTCTTTCCGAGCGCGCAGTCCGATCCAACAGTCAATAACCGGCGACCCGTGCGGCGCCGGCCGGTCGCCGTCGCAATGCCGGAGGGCGGGCAGCGTACGTCGAACAGCCGGCGACCTAGGCGCCGCGCCGTCGTATCCAACACTACCGTATCCGCGAGCCGTCCGTGCATACCGCTGATGAGGTCAAGCCCCGCCTCCAGCGCCGCGTTGAGCGCCGTAATCCACGTGGGGCGCAGCGCACCGCCAATGGGCGCAACGCCGATCACCATGGAGCGCGCTCCACTGCGATACGCCTCTTCCGGGGTGAGATGTGGCAGGCCAGTAGTGACCGAGGACTCGGGCAACGCATACTCGCCTATGCAAGCGGCGCGCGCCCAATCGCGAAGTCCGAAAGCAGTCTTGGCGTGTGCGGGATCCCGCTCGTCACCTAAAAAAAGCAGATAGGGTTGGGGCAGAGTATCGGTCATGACAATCGCTCCCGGCACCGCGGGGCGCCCCATATTTTCTCGCCGCCGTCGATCATGCCGTCCCGATAGGTCAGCGACGGCTCCCGATCGGAAGCCAGCAACATCGGTCCGTCCAGATCGACCACGTCGCAAAGTTGGCCGAGAACGTATGCCGGCGCCATGGCGAGCGACGTACCGCACATGTTTCCCACCATCAGATCGAGACCGAAACGGCGCGCCAGCCGTGCCATCTCCAGCGCCTCGGTCAGACCTCCACACTTGTCCAACTTGATGTTGACTATGTCATAAAGTCCAACGAGAGACGGGATGTCAGTCGCGCACTGTGCGCTCTCATCCGCAGCCAGTGGTATCGGCACCTTCAGCTCACGCAATGCGGCATCCCGTCCCGCGGGCAGAGGCTGCTCAATGAGACGCACGTCGCTGCCGAGCAAGGCAGGCAGTAATCGCAGCAGGCCCTGCCCATCGAAAGCCTGATTCGCATCGACACTCAACCAGACATCGGGCCGCGCGCTGCGCACGGCGAGAACGCGCGAGGCATCGTAACCGTCTCCAGTCAGTTTCAGCTTCAGCGCGCGAGCTCTGGTGAAATCCCGCGCGGCTTGCGCAACCTTTTCAGGATCGTCGGCACTCAGCGTCAAGGTGGTCATTAGAGGTCGAAGCTCGTGTATCCCCGCGGCCTGTCTCGCGGACGGGCCGCCGGTTTGGGCTTCGAGATCCCAAAGAGCACAGTCCATGGCGTTCCGTGCTCCGCCGGGGGGAAGGATCCGCTGCAGGATGCGTCGGTCCAGGGTTTCATCGGCGAGTCGCGCAGCTACACGCTGCAGCTGTTCGAGCATAGTGTCGACTGTCTCGCCGTGGTAGTACACGCCAGCGCCTTCCCCGTGACCTTCCCTGCCGCTCTGTCTCACGATGACGTGAACGACGCACGTCTCAGTAAACGTCCGGCCCGTGATCCGGAAAGGAACTCGCAGCGGCCAACGCTCGGCATGGAATTCAACTTGCCGCGACATTACGATCCCTCGTTGGAACGAGTCGCTGAGATATGCACCGCGGTAGCCGACAGGGTCCAGGTCGCATGGCGTCCCTTTGCGTCGAGTGTGATCACCGCTTGGCCAGGTGCTGCGAGCGGATCCCCGGCATCGATGACGAGAGTGACCGGGCCGGTGTAAGTTCCCCACTGCGCAATTCCCGTCAGGCTCGCCCAGCGAGCGGAAGTCTGCAGCTCACCAAACTCCTGCAGCTCGAAGAAATCTCCTTTCGAGGCGGCCTCAATACGGCCGATTCCTCCAGCATGCGGGTCGGCGGCGCCTTGGTGAATGTTCAGTATTAATCTCAGCCTCGGCTGCGTGGGTCCAGCGGAGCTGCCCGGCGCCGCCCCGGCAAGCAACCCTTTCACAGTCACATTGCGCTCGGATTCGGAGCTCGGAGGTCGGGTCGGCATATGTCGGCTACGAAATAGCGCGCGACCTCCGCCATCGCCCGTCGCCGCACCATCGTGCCACTCCATATGACCGCCGACGAGTACATCGCGCACTCCGTCCGGCGCCAACCAAGGTGCCTCGAATGTTGCGTGATCGGTGATGGTGTTGGGGTCGAATACAGTCAGGTCGGCAGCCATTCCGGGCTGGATAAATCCACGATCCACCATGCCTACCGTGCTCGCGGGCAACCCGGTCATCCGATGGATGGCCTCCTCCCAAGTCAGGAGTTTCTGGTCGCGCACGTAGTGCGCCAGCACCCTGGGGAAGGTGCCGTAATATCGTGGGTGAATGAGCTTACGCAGGGTCGCCCCGCAGTCACACGCCACTGCCGTGAAACGATAGCGAAGAAACGCCTCCAGATCGCTGTCCGCACCGAATCGGAGAATCGCCGGTACCTCCTGGCCGCCCGCCCTCTCCAGCGTCCTGATCAACGCTTCACCGGCACCGATGTGCTCGGTTTCCATAGCACTGCGCAAGCTCTTGTTGACCAACGGCAGGAAAACCCCACCAGGGCCATCGGTGAGTCGGGCATTCATCGCCGCCTCGCTCTGTCGCACGATTCGCTCTCGCAATGTCGGGTCGGCAAAGCGGCGTCGCATGGCCTCCGGCCCGCCTTCCTGGGCCCAGCCGGGGATGAGCAGATCCTCGAGATCCGTCATCCCCGCGAGGTAGGGATACACATCGGCCGGGGTGTAATGGCCTCGCGCGGTGGCTTCGGCCATCAGGGCGACTATTTGCGGCCCCCGCCCCTGCTCGAGACCTTGTGCCTTGATATGCGTGATCTCGGGCGACAGGCCGGCCGAAGAAGCGATCCCGATGGTCTCTGTGATTCCGGCGCGCGAGCTGTAAGCCGGAGCAATGATGCGCTCGTGGTTGGGAAAGTTGGTTCTCCAGCTGGCGGCCGCGCTCACCACGGCGATGACCTCCTCAGTCCTGGCGAAATAGGCCGGTTTGTAGTCGAGTCCCGCGGACACACCCCAGGCCCCCTGCTGCAACCCGCGCATCACCAGGCCGCGCATCCGCCGCAGATCCTGGGCAGAGCGCCGATGGTCGGCCAGGCCCATCGTCTTCTCCCAGACACTGTTGAAACCGATATACGCACCGACGTTCTGCGCAAGTCCCCACCGTTGTAACTCGCGCAGTTGTGCACCGACTTCGAGCGGTCCGTCGCCATCGGGGTTCAGGATCTCGGTCGTCACGCCCTGTGCGAGCATGTTGGCGGCGGTTGGCAGTGCATTCGGCTCTGCATGACTGTGGATGTTGATAAATCCGGGCGTCACGAAGTAACCCCGGGCGTCGATATCCCGTGTCGCGGTATCGCCTGCCAGATCCGCGATGGCGACAATATAGCCATCACTGACACCGACATCGGCCGAGTAACCAGCTCGGCCTGACCCGTCGATCACCTCGCCGTGACGAACAATGACGTCGAAGTGCCTGGACGCATCAGCATGAGCTACAGTCTCCCCCAACGAGCCAGCACAGTAACAACAGAGCAACACTCCACGGATCAAGTGACTCACTGCACGACACTCTCGCGTTGATGGCAACCAAGGACCGTGGATCTCACGAGCAGACGCCACAGTCCGTATGTGAGTAATGGCAATATGTAGACGATCAGGAACAGCGCGGTGAGGGCGCGGTAGCCCTTCGCGATGAGCGCGACCAGTCCGAAGCGACTGGCGATAAATATCGCTATCACCAAGATGCAGGAGGACACCAGGGCGCGGAGCGAGGCGGGGAGCGATCGGCCGCGCTCAGCGTACGCCATTGCAATGCGTTGGTTAACGGCATTGAGCGTGCCGGCGCCACTCTCCACGAGCGCCGCAAAGATCATTACCTGAAACACGACGCGAAACGCGGGCAAGTCCAAGCGTGCGAGCATCCAATCGGAGGGCAGCGTGGCGCCGGAAATGGCCGGATAGAACGCGCACATGCACACGAAGAACAGCGCCGCCGGCACCATCGCCAGGGGTCCACATAACAAACCCGCCACAAGTGCGTCACGTTGCGAAGTCATGTGGCGCACGACGGGGAGGACTGCGATAGCACACACGACGTTGTATCCAGCGTAGCTGACTCCCGCCAAGAACCAATTCGCTGTAGTAGGTGGTGCGAGGGTGAAGCCGTGCCGGATCTCAGGGCCAAAGTGCGTTAGCGACAAGGCAAAAAAGACTGCGTAGACGGTGTACAGCGCAATGGAGACGTATTTGAACACTCGCTCCACCGACTCGTTGCCCTGCCAGACGGCGAGAGTGATGGCGACCATCAGGAATAGCGCGCCAACGATCTCGGGCGCACCGACGAGCGCCGCGCCGATAGCCCCGGCGGCCGCACCGAACACAGACAGGATGAGAAGAAGCAGCGCGAAGTAGGCAAGCTCGAAAGCCGGCCATGCACTACCCAGCAGCTCGCGGAAAAAAGACCGATAGTCGAGGCTCTGGGTTGCGCGGGCGAACAGGAAGGTCAGCGCACAGACCACCGCCCAGATCGTTGTCGAGACCGCCATGGCGAGCAGTCCGCCGCGCGGGCCGCATGGCAGGAAGAACTCGGCGACCTCCCGGCCGGTCGCGTAACCGCCGCCGATCACGACCGCCTTGAAAGCAAAGCCCGGCAGAACCAGCCTGGCGAACCAGGATGGCCGCCCGCTCGCGCCGGACTCACCCCCTCTCGACATGCGGCACTCCCTGGTGGAAATCACATGTCGTATACACTATATTTAGTTTCCTATAATATCAATTGCAATCTTCGGCGCGGGTCTGTGCAGCATGAAAAACCGCATGTTCATTGCGCTCATCGTGGGTATCGGCCTTCAGTCAGCCGAGGGCGCCGCAAGCCTCGATGCGCAGATTGCCGCTCGCGCCCAGACCCTCGCGCCCCAGGTGATTGCGTGGCGCCGGCAGATTCATGCCGATCCCGAGCTTTCTAACGAAGAAGAGCACACTGCCGCGCTGGTCGCCGGCGAGTTGCGCAAGCTTGGAATGGAGGTGCACATGGGCATTGCACACCATGGCGTCATCGGTGTCCTGCACGGCGGAATGCCGGGAGGCGTGGTGGCGCTTCGTGCGGACATGGATGCATTGCCGGTGGAGGAAAAGACCGGTCTGCCGTTTGCCTCACGCAAGACGGAGAAAACAGGAGACCGCCTGGTTCATGTCGCACACGCCTGCGGACATGACGCCCATACTGCGATGCTGTTGGGAGCGGCCACCGTCCTGACTGCGATGCGGCAGCGTATTCCGGGGACCATCAAATTCATCTTCCAGCCGGCCGAAGAAAATCATCCGGCCAATGATGGCGGAGCCAGGATGATGGTCGCGCAGGGCGTGCTCACAGATCCAGCGCCAACGGCCATATTCGGGTTGCACGTCAGGCCTGGCGTTGCCGGGACCCTTTACTACACCTCGGGCGCCGCAATGGCCAGCAGCGATGATCTGAGCATCTCCCTGACGGGTAAACAGACACACGGAGCGATGCCCTGGGCAGGCATCGACACGATCACCCTGTCCGCGCAGATCATCGAAGCCCTGAACGCGATCTCGAGCCGGCAACTCGATCCAGCTGCGGGTCCTAACGTCATCACCATAGCGACGCTGCACGGCAGTGAACGCAGCAACATCATTCCCGAAACCGTGTCGTTGGGAGGGGTGCTGCGGACCTTGAGCCCCGCGGCGCGCGACAGCGCTATCACTCGTATCCGGCGTACTGTCAGCGATCTGGCCGACAGCTGGGGAGCCAAGGCCGAGGTATTGCCGGATGATGAGCCCTACCCTGTCACATTCAACGATCCAACACTGACGGCACGCATGTTGCCGGCCCTGGTGCGAGCAGCCGGGACGACTGAGCGCGTCGTCAGCAGCCCGCCGGTGATGGCCTCGGAGGACTTCGCGTTCTACCAGGAGAAAATCCCAGGCCTCTACTTCTTTCTGGGCATCAGCCCCGCTGAAGTCTCGATGGAAGAGACTCCGCCGAATCATTCCCCTTACTTCACGGTGAACGAGGCCGCTCTCGTGGTCGGCGTGAGAGCCTACGTTACCGTGTCAATGGACTATCTCAGACAGGAGGCACGGCGGTGATGAGTTCGGCGCGATGGGTCATGTTGTTCTGTTTTTTGTTCATTCAGACGGTCGCGGTGAGCGCCGCCTCGAGCGAGCGAATCGACGCCACCGAGCTGCGTACATTCGTTGACGGGGTCGTAAACGCTGCCATGCAGCAGTATGCGATCGCCGGCGTCAGCGTCGCGATGGTTGATCGCTCCGGAGTTCTGTTCACCAAAGGCTACGGCGTCGCCTCGCTGAGCCCGGCGCACGCCATGGACAGTGACACCCTGTGCCGAGTGGGCTCGATCTCCAAGACGGTAGTATGGATCGCGCTCATGCAACTATCCGAGCAAGGCAAGCTCAGCCTGGACGATCCAATCAATCAGCATCTGCCGGCGGAGCTGCAAATACCCGACGAGGGCTTCACCGAGCCCATCCGCATCCGGCATTTGATGGCGCACGCGACAGGCTTGGAGCAGACCATCCTCGGGCACATGGAAGTCAACGATGCTACGCGCGAGCTCCCTCTGGCAACGTACCTGGCGCGCTACCGGCCGCATCGTGCGCTGCCGCCCGGGCAGTTCGCCGTGTATTCCAATTATGGCGCCGCGCTTGCGGGAGTCATTGTCGCGCACACCAGCGGCATGTCTTGGGAGGACTACGCCGAAACCAAGGTTCTGCGCCCGCTCGGAATGTCAGCGTCCACCTATCGCGAGGCGCTACCAGCAGATCTCGCCAGGCAGCACGGCCTGCCCCGGCCCGCGAGCGGCGCGGCTGTCGCGGCGATGAGCAAGGGGTTCCGTTGGCGAGACGGGCGACTCGAAGAAGCACCTCCGGAGTTCATCACCCACTACGCCCCTGCCGGTGCCCTCGCGGCGAGTGCCAACGATATGACCAGGTACATGAGTGCGCTGCTCGATCGCGATGGCCTGGTCCGGGCGGCAGTGCTGAGCGCCCAGAGCGTACAGACTCTGATGGAACCTTCATTCTCCAACGCGGATGGTTTCGGCACGATTTACCACGGCTTCTTCCAGTTTCCCTTTCCTGGTTCGAGCCTGGCATTCGGCCATGACGGCTCCACGCAATATCAACACAGCGTGATGATCATCGTACCCGACCTTGGAGTAGGTCTATTCATCGCGGTCAATACACCCTCGGGTCTGCGCCTGGTTGAGCAACTACCCTACCTCGTCGGTCTGCATCTGCTAGGCCAGAACGCTCCGCAGACCGTGGTGCCCAGCGCAGGCGCACCCATCAACTCCCCATCAGCCGGAATTTCGGGCACCTATCGCCCGCTCAGACGGGCCTACTTTCGCACGGAACGCGCCCTTCTCAACCTCCTCGCGCCTTCCGTCGAAGCCACTGCCAATGGCGATCTCCTGGTGTCAGGTCTGTCCGAAGAGGTGGTTCGGTATCGCCCGCTCGGACATGGCACGTATCAAGAGCTCACGGGGTTGGGACGCATCGCGTTCCGACAGTCCGGACATCGCCTGGTGCTGCTCGACCCGACTGGATCAAACCCGCTCGAACGGATCCGATTCTGGGAAGGACCCACCTGGTTCCTGCTGATCTTCGCACTCACTCACGTAGTCGCACTCTGGAATTCGATCCGACTCGTGCGCCATGGACGTGCGGCACTGCAGCCTCGTCTCATGGCTGCGTGGGGCATGCTGGCGTCGACGTGGCTCGTAGCGTTCGTGCTGACGTGGCTTGCCATTGCGCCCTGGTTGTCCGACACCGAGGTGTTGATCATGCAGTACCCAGGCAAGCTTCTGCCCGTTGCTTGCTGGCTGTTTCTCATCGCCGCCATCGGCACCGCTGCATTCGTAGTAGCGATCATCGCAGTACGTCCGCGAGACTGGCCGGTGTGGCGTTGGATAGGGCTTTGTGCCGGCCTTCTGGTTTTCACCTCCTGCGCAGTCACGTTCAGCTCTTGGGGGCTGCTCGGCTTCTCAGGTTGGTAATGGCAGGTGCATATGGATCTCCTTTTGAACCCCTCAGCCCAGCATGGCCCGTTACAACTTCACGAGCAGCGTGTCGTATCTCTTCAGGCATCACGCGAAGCACTGGAGGAAATGCAGCGCTGGCCTGGATATGCGATAACGCCCCTGCGTAGCCTGCGCCCCCTCGCGCAGAGGCTGGGCCTGCGCGAAATCTCCTACAAAGATGAGTCTGGACGGTTTTCCCTCGGCAGTTTCAAGGCGCTGGGGGGAGCTTACGCCGCCGGCTGCGAATTGCGGCGCCGCCTGCGCGATCGATTCGGCATCGACGCATCCCTCGGGCAAGTTTACGACGGGCGCTACGCAACACAGCTGAAGTCCTTCACCCTGTGTTGTGCTACCGATGGGAACCATGGGCAGTCGGTCGCTTACGCCGCTCGCCGGGTCGGCTGTTCCTGCGTCGTCTTCATGCACGAACACGCACCCGAGTCCAAGGCAGCCGCAATCCGGCGGCTGGGCGCAGATGTCCGGCGCACTCGTGGAACATATGACGATTCGGTATCGATCGCCCGCAAAGAAGCTGCCTGGGATTCAACCTGCATTCTGATCGCGGATACCAGCACCGCGGAGTTCGAACAGATCCCTGCGGAAGTGATTCAAGGCTACGCGGTGATGGTCCACGAAGTCCTCCAGCAGCTACAAGGCCGCCCGCCGTCTCACGTGTTCGTGCAAGGCGGTGTCGGCGGACTCGCAGCGGCGGTGGCAGGCACACTGACCGAGGCCTTTGGGAAGCGCTGCCCCACTTTGATCGTCGTTGAGCCGACAGCCGCGGCCTGCCTGATGGAAAGCGCCCGCCGCGGCAAAGCTTCCCATGTTGGCGGGGATCTAAGGACCAACATGGAAATGCTCTCGTGCGGTATGGCATCGCCGATTGCATGGACGATTCTCTCGCGCAGGGCAGACGCGTTTCTCACGATTGCAGATGAAGCCGCTCTCGATGCCGTCCATCGGTTGAGCATCGGGGAGGCCGCAGGCGCACCAATCGATGTGGGATTTTCAGGCGCCGCCGGAGTAGCGGGCCTGCTGGACGTCATGAAACGCGACTCATTACGAGAGCAACTCAAACTCGGAGCTGACTCTCACGTGCTCGTGTTTGGGACGGAAGCGGGAGAAAGACGCGCATGAAACTCGCGCTGGCCTGCGTTGCTCTCCCCGTCATTCTGTGCGCCGCGTCTGCCGCCGGCGCGTCCAATCCCGCCAATGCGAAACGCATATCGGCCAAGGTGGCAGCCCTCGCCCCTGAAGTGGCCAGAGTCGGCACCCTGATCTGGTCATATGCCGAAGTTGGAATGCGCGAGACACGTTCCGCGAAGCTACTGGAGGACACGCTGGAGCACGCTGGATTTCACATGCAACGCGGTGTTGCCGACCTCCCGACAGCCTTCGTTGCCACTTATGGCTCTGGAGGGCCAGTCATCGGCATACTGGCTGAGTACGACGCACTGCCTGGAGTAGGAAATGTCGCAGCCCCCGAAAAACGTCCGCGTACCGATGGTGAGCGAAACGGACACGGCTGCGGCCACAATCTGCTGGGTACCGCCAGCACTGCCGCCGCGATCGCACTGAGCGAAGTGATGGCGGAGCGCCACATTAAGGGAACGATTAAGGTATTCGGCACGCCCGACGAAGAGGGGGACATCGGGAAGCTTTACATGGCCAAAGCGCACGTGTTCGACGGCATCGACGCGGGCATCGAATGGCACCCGGAGGTTTTCACGGGCACCTCCAACGAGACAGCGCTGGCGCTCAACAACTTCGAGATCGAGTTTCTGGGCCGCGCTGCGCACGCCTCGGAGGAGCCCGAGAAAGGACGCAGTGCGTTGCATGCGCTGGAGTTGACTACGGTCGGCATCAATATGTTCCGTGAGCACATGCTGCCAACCGCTCGCGTCCACTACTACGTCGCCAACGGCGGCGTGGCACCCAACATCATTCCCGACTACACCCGATTGGTGATCAATGTGCGGGATGTCTCCCGCGAAGGCGTCGACGCGCTATACGGTCGCGTGCTTTTGATCGCACAAGGGGCCTCGATGGCAATGGGCGTCGAATACAAGGTCACGCTGTTCAGCGCGCTACATCCCTTGTTGCTCAACAGGCCGCTTCAGGAGGCCATGCAACGCAACCTGGAAATTCTAGGTCAGGTGTCGTTCGAGGCAGACGACCAGGCATTTGGACGCGCGTTACAAGGCGCTGCCGGAATAGCGCAGACGGGATACGACGGGCGTGTTCAACCCTTGGCAAGCCAGCCCCTTTACGACGGCGGCTCCACTGACGTCGCGGAAGTCAGTTGGATCGCTCCAACTGTCGGCGTCAAGGTTACTACCGCCCCTGCGGGGATCCCCTGGCATTCCTGGGCCGCCACGGCCGCGCATGGTGTGCCGTCAGCCATCCCGGGCACGCTCTACGCCGCCAAGGCCATCGCGCTGATGGGCCTCGACCTGCTCGAAGACAGCGCCTTACGCACTCGCGCCAAGGCGGCTTTCGAGTCCGCGACCAGGGGTAAGCCCTACCATCTCGATATCCCACTCGAGCAGGTAATGGGCGATGCTCAACATCGGGAGAAATTGGAGTGAAGAGGCAACGATTGTGGGGCGCCCTTATGGGGATGCTGCCGATGGCAGTCTGCGTCTACGCCGCGACACCCTTCACCTTACCAAGTGAGGACCGCATTCTGCCCTCGTCATTGGAACTGGAGCGAAAGACAGAACCTTGGTGTCCGGGCGACTGCGCGGTGACAGTTCCATTCGTCGCCAGCTACCGGAAAGGGGCGGAGCGGCTGGTGTTCGTCGGTGCGCAGCACGCCTTTCGTCCCAATGCTCCAACAATGCGGGCCGTTGATGAAGGGTTCGCCGAAATCCAGCCCCACATGGTCATCGTGGAAGGCTTTCCAACCGCAATGGGCGAGAATCCACCACCGCTCGTAGCGGAAGCCCATAGGTATGGCGCTCCGGATGCAGATGAGTTTGCTCGGGGAGAGGCCATGTATGCGGCATCCATTGCCCTGCTGCGGCAAATTCCGTTTCTTGGCGGCGAACCGACCCGGGAAGAAGAGCTTCAGGTTCTGAAGACAAAGGGGTTCACGGAGGCCGATATTGCGTTCAGCGGCTTGCTGGGTGGGCTTTCACAGGCACTCAGGTCCGGCGATATACCCGACACGTCGCCGGGGAGTTTGGTCAAAATTTACCCGCGGTTGATACAGGAACTAAAATTGCCGCTGGACCACGGCGGATGGAACCTGGACGCTCCCTCGTTGGATAAGTTTAGGCAGCACTATCGAGACATCTATGGTGTTGACCTCGCGGGTGATCACGAGTTTCCGCTGCGAATCGATGCCGGTGACACAACGCGACACGGTCAGCAATCCCGCGTCGATATGATGACGCGAGATCGGCACCTGCTGGGGCTGATCGAACAGCAGTTAGCCGAAAGGCATTCAGTTTTGGTGGTCCGCGGCGTTACAGCAACGCCTGGGGAAGCCCAAGGTCAGACCATTTCTCGAGTGATGGGTCAATCAATGCACCTGCAAAGACTCCGCCAGTTTTCTCAGGGCTGCCGCGGGTTGCTCCCCGAGAACCTCGCCATGCGAAACGAGAATACGACGCAGGGACGGCAGTTCAGCCCAGCTTAGTAATTGCTGACGCACGAGATCGCGGTTGCGTATGACGGCGCGCCTGACGGGAAATGGAATGTGAGGCTCATCTCCTGCAAAGCCCATCATACGCAGAAACCAACCACTCACTCCGGAGGCATTGCGGATGTTTCCGATCAGATCATTCAGGACGAGCGTCACGCCATCCGCACGGTGCACTTCCAGGGCCGCCTCCTGTTCTTCGGTGCCCGGCACGGCCATGAGTATCACGGAGGGGTCGCCGAAGTTCCCGTGGGTCGCATCCACCGGCACTACTTTTTCGACCTTCGCACGCGCGCCGGCCGGCGCAATGACCTGGATGCCGGGATAGCGATCCTTCCAGCTCCGTGCGTCCATGCGATGGTGGTCGTTCGGTACGATCATGAATGCCGGCCGCCCGAATTCCTCGAGCGCGCGCATTTCGCTATCTGCCAACGCCATGGCGCTGAAGATAATCAGATCGCGCCCGGCGACGCGCACCACCGTCATGCGGCGAGGGAGCTTGCCGGCCGGCATGTTGATCGTTCCGGTGACGGTCAGAATATCAGGCGTGACAGTCTGAAGATGCCCGTGGGGGTGAACCTTCCAGGTGTGCTGCTGAAGTGACATGGCGGCCTCCTCAATGTTACTTTTCCGGCTCGTCCTTGAGGATCGTCCCGTCCACTCCATTGATCGTGATCTTGTGGAGGGAGCCGTCCACCTTCACGGTCTCGATGTCGTATTCGAGGTGATCACTCTTGCGGTCAACATCGGCACTGCGCGCTCGACCTCCAGAATGCTCCTGCGCCACAGCGATCGCATGCGTCAGGACGGTGGGCGAGCGACGCAACCCCTCCGGCGTGAGTCGCGTCACCAGCTTCTCCAGCACTTCATTCTCGGCCTTCTGGATCTTGCCGGTTTGAGGGTTGAGCTCATAGCGTGTCAGCTTTTTGCCATCAGCACTCAATATCTTGACTTCGAAGTAGGCGGGATTGCCCCGCTTGAAGGCGAATTCCGCACTCGTAGCCTTGCCGCCGCCCTCCTTTTCGGCCGCGATGATCGCCTCAATGAGCGACAGCTTCGCCCTGCGCAGTTCTTCCGCTTGGTGCTTCGCGGTTTGAGAAGCCTGCACCGTCGCGGCCCCGAGCAGTATCCCAACCCCCGCCAACACCACTGTGAATCTCGATTTCCGGTCCATCATTGCATTCCCTCCAGCAACCGCTGCCGATAGTGGAACGCCCAGCTCGGCGCCAAGGTTCCCGTAGCTTAACGGGCTTAAAAGACATTGCATTGCAACACACTCGCGAACCGTCTCATTTCGAGGCACGATCCTCATTGGCCGCCGGCCCAAGCGTATCGGCTGCATACGCGCCCCGTTTACCCATCGGCGCCTCAGGCCCCTCCGTCGTGTCCCTCCTGGTCTGCCGCTCCATTTCGGCATTGATTTGCGCCCCGAGCACCACGATGACGCTCGAAACATAGAACCACATCAAAAGGGCAATCACGCCGGCCAACGCCCCGTAGGTCTTCCCGTAGTCGGCGATGTTGCGCACGTAGACGGCGAAGAGCGCGCTCGTACCCAACCACAGGGTTGCAGCGAGCGTGGATCCCCACCTGACCCACAACCAGCGGGCCGGCTCCCGGGCCGGCGCGTACCGATAGACCAGCGACAAGCCCCAGATCGTAAAGAGCCACAACAGCGCCCATTGCAAAGCATCCGCAATCACCTGAAGCCAGGTGCTCGTGCCGAGGATATTCAAAGTCAGGGGGATCGCAAACCCGAGCAGCACTACGACGAGAAATCCGAGCACCGCACCGATGGTCAACAGCAGCGAGACGAGCACCTGAATGAGAAAATGACGTTTCTCACGCTCGCCGTAGGCGATGTTCATTGCGGTCATGAGAGCACCCATCGCCGCGCGAGCGCTCCAGAGCGCAATGCCAATGCCCAGCGCCGCCGCCACACTCAACGTGCTCTGCTCGTGGCTGGTAATGGTTTGCAGCTGTGTCTTGAAGATGTCCCACACACCCGGTGGCAGCACGCCGGAGAATACGCTCATATGCTTGATGACATCGGCAGGGGTGGCAAACAGGCCGTAGATCGAGACTGCCGCCGCCAAACCGGGAAAGACTGACAGCAGCGCATACATCGCCAGGCCGCCGCAGATGAGGGTGACATTGTCGGTACCGAGCCGCTTCACAACACGCCAACCAATGTCCCACCAACCTCGGGCAGGAATCTCCTGTGGCAGCTCAGCGAGGCGCCCTCGATCGGATTGCATAGCGGATCTCCCGATGCACCTCAATGAAAGCAATCATCGTTCCAAGGATGCGCAGGCTGCGCCGCCTTGCGCGACCGCACTGCAGCAAGCCGTCGATGGCCTGCTACGGAACGCAGGTCAGCCCACAAACGTTACTGCAATACCCAAAAGCGCAGTTACCCCGTTGGATCTACCAGGTCACTGAGATACAACCCTCGTGAAAAGCTCTCACATTGATGAACTGGAGCACCAGAGCGAGTTGACCCGTCGCCAACTCGATCGGACGTTGGCAGACTTGCAACTTCACCTCTCTCCCCGCTACCAGCTGCACCGGGCCTGGAACGCGACGAGAGATTTGAGCACCCGCACCCTACATCGGGGCGAGCGTTGGGCCGGCGCTCACCCGATGGCCCTCCTCAGCCTCGGAGTAACGCTGCTTGGCGTGTGGTATCTGATGGCCCGATGGCGCAAGTCGGACCGGCGCTGAGCTGAAACAGCTTGCGGTTTCCTTCCGGACTCAATACTCGAACTGATAGGCGACACCCAGGCTGCTGCCGGGATCGTTTTCCGGTGTCACGCCTTGGGCCGTCGCGGTGCCGTTGCCGAGTTTCGCTTGCAACTTCAGCCGCTTCGTCAGATCCACATCAACACCCACCTGACTTCCCCCCGTGGTGGTCTCCTTTACTCCCACGTACACGCGACTGGAAACATAGCGACCCGCTTCCACGCTGGTGCCGGAGTCTTGCTGGCCGGAAGTTTCCCCGGCCGAGGAGCCACCGCCGACGGACAAGCGGTCAAGTCCCAGCGCCTTTTGGATCTTGGCCACTGGATTCAGGCTCGGCCCATTGCCGCCGCCCCGCAAGCTCGCCAGTGCCGCACCGGTTTCGACCAGCTGCAGGGCCGACAACTGCGCGGCGCTTTCGCCAAACAGCAGCCGCGCCAGAATCTCATCCTGCGGCAGTTCCGGCGTGCTGGAGAGCTCAATCTGCGGAGCATCCGCAAGACCACCGATATGCACCACCGCCGTCACTTCGGCCGCCTTGGTTTGGGCTGTGAAGTCGAGCGAGGGGTCGAGCTTTTGACTCAAGCCCGTGCCGGCAAACGTGACCGTGCCGTTGGTGAAGGTCAGTTTGCTGCTGGCGAGCGTGAAGAATCCACGCTGTAGCTCGAATCCACCTTCCACTACCGGGGCGGCCGTCGTGCCGCGGATATGCAGTTGTCCGCCCATCTCAGCATCGAGCCCGCGGCCCTTGATCAGAATGCGCCGGGGAGCATCGACTGCAATGTTGAGATTGATCACCAGGGGATGCGCGCTCTGCGTCTGCGGTGTCTTGGCACGCCCGTCCCGCTCCACATCCAGGACTGCGACACTCGGTGGCAGACCGTTGGGGATGCCGATGTCCGCCCGATTCACGTGCAGGGTGCCGCCGACGGCCAGTTGCTCGCGCGCCGTGCCCGTGACCTGTATGTTGGCATCGAGATTCGCGGTCATGAGCTGACTGGCGATCGGTTGGGCATCCTTCGCGGTCAACTTCAGATCCACCGGCATCTTCGGCTGCAACACACCGATCGTGCCTTCGATGGCCAGATTGCCGGGCGCGGCGCGTGCCGCCAGCTTCTCGATCCGCAACAGCCCGTGACTCCCGGTGAGCTCACCGGTGATATCGGAGAGGCTGATCCCTTGAGTGTAGTCCCGGACGCTCCCCTTTGTGAGTCGGACCGTACCAGCGATGTCCGGTGTGGCGGCGGCACCGGTGACTGCGGTGTCGATGGCGAGCGCGCCCGTGACATGTCGGCCGCCCGCTTCCAGCATCGGATTGAGGAGACCCAGATCGAGATTACCGGCGAGTTTCAGCTCGACGGCGCCGGTGGCCGTCAGCGGCGCCCGTCCGGTGAGCTCCAGTTGCGAGGCGCTCCCGGCGGCGAGGTGGGCCTCAACTCGAGCGGTCTCGCCCATGAGATCGGCCTTCGCGCGTAGATCGGTCGCAGGCAGGCCCAAGGCGGCGGCGTTCTTGGCGCGTAGCCCGAGCGCTTCAAACTGCACCTGCCCGGTGGGCGCGGCGGTACTGCCCTGCACTTGCGCCGTCGCCTCGATGGTGCCGCCGGCCAGCAGCTCCGGAACAAACGCATTGATCAACTCGGGCTTGAGTTGCCGCAGGGCTGCGTGCAGGTCGAGCGTCGGGGAAATCTGACCATCGACTTCGATAGTCGCCTCCTGCGCCCCCACTTTGAAGGCGTGCACCGCGAAACCGTTGGCAAACGCGACGCGCGCCGGCGTCAACAAGCGGATGTTCTGAGCGTGATAGACCGCCTCCAGGCTCGCCAGCTGGACCTCTTTGGCCGTGAGGTTCACGAGCGCTGCGGCATTGATTTGCGCCGGCTGTCCGCCCACCGAGGGCGACTGCGCGTCTACCCTGACATCCAAGGCATCCGTGGGACCGGTGGCGCTCACCCGCGCGTCGGCCGTGATACCGGCGGCAGCCACGTGTTGCGCTTGGAGCTGCACTTGTACGCGCGCACGTCCGGCGAGCGGAGCTACCGAAAGATGGGTGTCGACGCTCCCAGCCAAAGTGCTGCCGAGCAATCGGTTGAGATCGCTTAAGTTCCCCATGCGCGCCCGCACGTTGCCGCGCGCCTGGGCGACCGTGGCACCCGTCGCAAACTCCCCTTCCGCGTGCGCACTCTTCCAGTCGGCGCGGCGAATGACGGCGTGATAGACAGTGCCGCTGGGTTGGTCCAAGGCCAGGTTGAGTTGTAGTGGAGCGCCATCCAGCTCGCCCTGAGCCTCAACGGTACCCTTCGGCGTCTTTGGTAAGCCTTCGGCGTGTACGACCGCTTTGATCGTCCCCCGAGGGGAGCCATGGGCTGAGAGATCGGTGATGAGAGAAGTATCCAGACTCAATTGATCGCGCGGCCCCTTCACACTGCTGGAGAGCTTCAAGGCGCCCGCAAGCGCCGGGGACACCCGGGTTAGATCGGGCAAGCTGAGATCGAGATGCGCTTTCAGCTCCTGCGCTTCGGTTCGCGCGGCCGTCACATTTGCCGTCAGCGACAGGGCACGACCCGTGAGTTGCAATTGCTCCACCGAGATCGACTTATCGGTCAACTCGGCAGCAGTCTCCAGTCGGACGGGTGTGCCGCGAAAGAGGCCCGCCCAGGCCGCCGCACCCCCATCGAGGCGACTCTCCGCAGTCGCAATCACGCGAGTCGACGAGTCGGTGCGTTTGAGGTGCACCTGCACGTCCGCATCGCCCCGGACCTTTTGTCCGGCGAGCACCGCCCACGGTGCGAGATCCGGCAGGTGCAGAGTCAGATCCCCGCTCTGCTCCCCGGCCGTCGTGGCTTTCGCCTGCAAGGCGAAGAGCTTGTGGAGCGCGGTGAGCTGCAGAGGACGCTTTGGGTCGTCCAGGCGAACAGAGGCATCCAAAGACAACCTCGAGTCCCGAAACAACACCGGGTGCGGTCCCGGGATCCGAAGTCCATCAATTCCGGCCTGTAGCCTCATGAGACCGCCTTGGGCGGTAAGATCGGCTTCAAGGGCCTCGAGTTGGGCACCACCGGGTGCCTGCAGTGCCTTGATCAGCAACCGCCCATTCGCCGTCGGCGTGGTGAACGGACCGTGAAATCGCCCCTTCAATTCAACGTTCTGCCACGCGAGACCTGCATACGGTGTCATTGCAGGCGCTGTGAGCGAGTAGTCCAAGTTCGCCGCGCGGTGAACGAGATCGAGTGTCCCTTGAGCGCGTGCGCGCAACGGGCCCGCATCCGCAGAAAGCTGCACGGCTTCCGCGTTGCGTGGCCCATTCAGCTGTGCAACCACCGACAGTGCGCCAAGGCCTGGAACCTTCACGAGGTTCTCCAACGGCCCGTTGGCGGGCTCCTGCAGTTTCAGCCGCGCATCCATGCGCGCCGGATCGAAGTGCAAGCCGATCTCATAGTTGCCGTTGCCGCCGCTGCGGCGCGCGACGATATACGCCGTGGCATCGTCCAGTGAACGTAAGTGTGCATTGCCTTTGACCACGAGCGAGACGGCATCCCCCGCCAGGGCCTTGCCGAGCTCCAGACTTTGAATCGACAGATCGGCGAGGTCGATGCGTGGAATGGAAGAGGTGCTACTGGATTGCGGTTGTTTGTCCGGTAGCGGTGCGCGCTCAATGTGCACCCTTCCAGCATGAAGTGTGTCTACCTTCACGTGGCGAACAATCAAGGCAGTTGGCGACCATCGCAACGAGATGCGTTCGGCAAACGCCCATACACCCTCGGCATCGCTGAGTGTCAAACGGTCCAGATCCAACGCCGCCGGAAACGACCCGTGAATGCCCGCGAGCTGCACATGCCCTTGCGTCAGGCGCGGGGTCATCCGGACAACAAGAGCACGTCCCGACTCGGTGTTGCCGATGATCAGGAGCGCGCTCAGGGCCAGGACGATGACTCCGAGGAGACCCCCTACCGTCCACGCCGCGATTTTCACTGCCTGTCGCATCAGAATGCCTGCCCGAGTCCGATGTAGACTTCAAACGCATCATCGGCGCGCTGCACCTCCGGCGGCCGACGGCGGTTGAGTGGAACCGCCAGATCCATCCGCAGGGGCCCGAGGGCGGTGTAGTAGCGCACGCCTGCGCCCGCGCCCATGCGTAGAGTCCCGCTCAGCGGATTCAAAGTGCGACTGACATTACCGGCATCCACGAAGGTGACGAAGCCGAGATTGGTGCCGATACGCTGCCGGAACTCAACCGTTCCGGCGTTGATCGCCGTACCGCCGATCGGGTTGCCGTCCGGAATAAACGCGGGCCCCACCGACTGGTACCGATAGCCACGAATGGTGCCGCTGCCACCGGCATAGAAGCGCTGATCGGGTGGCAAGCTGAACTGCGTGGCACCGGCCGCAAGTCCTCCGAGCGCACGGAACGCCAGCACGCTACGGCCGGGATCGCTCGCCAGCCCCCAGTGTTGCAAGTCGAAATAGGCGGAACCGGTCAACTGGGTAATGACGAACTTGGCACTCGGGTGGCCCAAGGAGAAGGTCGGTGTAACCGCGAGCGACACGCGCAGCCCTTTGCGCGCATCGGCCAGCGGAGACTCCAATCCGGTTGTGTTGTAGACGGCGGTGAGCGGCAAGCCCAGGAGCGTGTAATGATAGGTGCAGCGCGGTTCGCTGGTGCCCGGTTTGGGCGCGGCCACCTGAGTCGTGCACCCGACGGCAGCGCTCTCTTGCGGATCGGGCGGTGACTCCTGCACGATCTTCTCACGCTCCGCGGTGAACCCTGCACTCACGCTCCAGATGCGCGAGAGTTTTCGTATGACTGACACTCCACTGGTAACCGCGGTCTGATCGTAAGCATCGAGCGACTGGCGCAGCGCGCCCAACGAGACCTGCACGGACTGATCGCGTGTTTTCCAGTCCGGTATGCGATACTTGCCGCTCAAGTCATAACCGATGCCGTTGGTCGCCGTGCCGCCGCCCAGATTGATGACGGACGCGGACAGGCTGAGCGCATCGCCCTTTCCCGACACCGAGCGCTGCGTCCAGTTGACACCGGCACTCGTCCCCAAGTCACTCGAGTAAGCGCCGGTCACGCCCACCACGTGGGGTCGCCGCTCGTGAATGTCAAAGGTCACCGGTACGCGGCCTTGCGGATCGGGAGCGGGATCAATGTGGACGTTGACCTGCGAGAAAACACCCTGCGCAAGGAGGTCGCGGCGAGCCGCTTCGAGGGCGGAGGCTCGGTACTCATCACCGCTGTGCACCAACAGCCGTCGGCGGACGAACGATTCTTTCAGATTCTGCAGTCCCTGGATGCGAATGTCGCCGAGCGGCCGACGCTCACCCGCTTCAACATGGAAGCGCACGTTGAGGACGCGCTCCGCGGCATTCTCGCGTGCATGCGGGGGATCCACGCGCGCATACGCATAGCCATCATCCTGGAGTGCCTTGCGCAACCGCTCCGCCGCCCCCACCACGTCCGCCGCTACCGCGGGTGCACCCGAGGTCAGTTGCAGCGACGCGGCCGCTTTGGGCGGCACCTCACCGTCGATGTCGATGCTTCCCAGGTGATAAAGCGGCCCGAGGTTGAATGCGATGTTGACTTGCGTCTCCTGATCGCGGGACCGTTGCGTCAACTCGTCACCGAGCGTGGGATCATCCAGCGGGAGCGTATCGATCGTGATGGACACATTGCTTTGGTAGTATCCAAAGCTCTCCAACACAGCCTTCAGTCGCTCGAGGTCACCTCGCGCGCGCCCGATCAGGCCGAAGGGCCCTACCGGTGCGCTCTTGCGCAACGTGATGAGTTCGGACGTGCCTTTGAGCGTGTCATTCAATGCACTGTCCTTGGTTGAGCCGATCTCGACGCGGTACGGTTGTGGGTCCGCGCCCCAAATGGCTGAGCTGCCGAGCAGGATCAGAAGGCCGTATGCTCCAGCACGCCGAAACATGCGGAGCCGGTGCTATCGCGCCACAGCGGCGCCCAGCCCTGAGAACCTATCGGTCATAACTGGATGAACGTTGGCGCGGCCGAATGGGTTCCGCGCCAGCGCACCTTCCGCGGTCATAACCCCCGCGAGCGCAGACTTGATCTTAGTAGCAGGCCGCCCGGAGTTCGCGTTTGGCGCGTTCGAGCGTGGAACGGAACAATCCTGATGAGGTCCCTTGGGCTTCCCGGGCCTCGATAGCTTCCACTGCGCGCACGTGAGCAGCTGAGGGTTGTCCCAAAGCTCGGCCACTGGCGCCGTGCACCAGGCCATATACCACTGCATTCTCAATGGGCTCGTACGAGTTTTGAAATCTGCTCCAAACTTCCAACATAGCGAGTGCTTTCTGTGCGAAAGCTCGATCGGATTTTTGGTATTGAATGAACTCGGCAAAAGACTTGACGGCAAAATCTGTTGGTTGCCGGCCGATCTGCTCAACCAGCTCGCCTACTCTCGCATGATCGAGGGTGCACAGCTGGGCCAGACCCAGTGCTCCGATAGCACCCAGGTGGCGCTCGCGGAGGATCCATTGCGTGAAGACCTCCGTCCAATGAGAGGCTGCCGGGCCCTCGCGAAGCAGTCGCATGATTTCGGTCAGGCGATTGACACCGAGCGGACTTTCGTCATTCCACTGTGCCACGGACTCACCTGATGTTCCCCAGGCCTGTTGCATCCAGTCTTGCAGTCGTGCCGGATGAAGGATGGCGAGAATCGCGAATGCGTTTGGAAGCTGCCTTGTGTGCTGTTGATAACCCCAGCGCACGCGCGGTCCATAGGTTTGCAGGAGCGTGATAATCTCATCGGCCACTCGCACCATGGCCTCCGTGGGTCCCGCGCACTGCGGTGGCAGTACCCCATCGGTCCAGTTTACAAATTGTTCGATCACAATGGCCCATAACAGCTCATCCGCCGGATGCTGTGCTATGGTTGTGCACACGTTGCGGAAAGCGCTGATCCGATCAGTATTGGCTGCCTGCAGCAACGCAGCGGCCGCTCGGCGCCGAATCGCGGCGTCGGAGGATCCGAGGCCACGCGCTAACAAGACACTCTCGAACTCGCCCAACTCCTGAGCCGAGCAGAGTACCTGCATCCAGGCATCCTCGAGTCGCGATCCAGGAGATACTTCGCGCGCCGCTTGCGATGCACGAGCGCGGTCATGATTGCGTAACTCCGCCAACAGCATGGGGACAATGGCGAACAGCGAGCCACGCGCATCCGACTCGGTCATGAAAGACCACGCAACATCAGGATGCCGACGTGCGAATTCCCGCAGCACTGCACCTGCGCAAATATTTAGTGCGGTCGGCGGGACCTGTTCGAGCGCCGTGAGCCACAGCGCGCGCCACGCGTTCACGTCTGGATACCGCGGATCCAGAGCCTCGAACAATTCGCGCGCCTGATCGGTTGCAGCCTCTTCGCGTACGACGGAGAGGTTCTGGAAGTAATCAATGCGTGCTGCGGCATTCCCGCTGAGTTCCTTCGGAATGGCAGTTCGCGTTGACAGACTCTGAGCGTGCAATGACTTCCAGAGCCGATAGGCATCGGAGTCAGGTATCGCCTCCAACACCGTTGTCCCCGCCTGATGCAGGACTTCCAAGCCATGCGCCCACCAGAGCCACCCTTGCTGCTCCACGGCAGCCCAAACAGGCAAACTCTGGCTATTTTTTACGAGTTTGATCATCGCATCGATGAGCCGACCGATCTCACGCGTGAGCTGGGGCCGCCAGCCGTCCAGCGGCACCTGCTCCGGCGGGAGCTGGTAGTAGGCATAGGTCTCCAGGGCGCCGAGGGCGGCGCGCTGAACAATTGTATCGGCATGCGACGTGCCGCGCACCAAGGCATCGACAGCGATATCGCGCACCCCACAAACCTCCGGAGCGGGATTCAAAGGCGCGCGGGAGAAGTTGACGGTGTGTCGCTGGCGATGTTGACCCTCGACCTCCAGCACCAGGAATTGGCCGCTCAAGGAAGTTGCTAAAGCCGCTACTTGCACATCCGATTCGGTGATCCAGGTACGCAGGGTGTCCACCACGGTGC
>Ga0068859_100000360_pt1 | contig 45284 bp, 39 predicted proteins | sample KBSSwiS22_FD_66585 | JGI IMG/M metagenome (GOLD analysis project Ga0068859, IMG submission 66585) | Switchgrass rhizosphere microbial communities from Kellogg Biological Station, Michigan, USA - KBS Switchgrass S2-2 | ecosystem: Host-associated > Plants > Roots > Rhizosphere > Soil ... | reverse complement strand
CATCATGAGATCGGTGATCACGAGCACGACGTCACGATGGGCGCGAAGATGCTCGAGGGCCGGCTCGGCCTGAGCGAATGCCGCGACGCGGTAGCCGATCTTCGAGAGCGCTCTTTCGTAGCTCTCGCGATTCGGCGTCTCGTCTTCGATGACGACGACGTGGATACTTTCGCTCATGCCCGACCGGGGATTGTAGCAGCCAGCATGCGGGCAAATTCGTCCGGGTCGACGACGCGCACGCCGAGCGCCGTCGCTTTGTCCAGCTTCGAGCCGGCGTCCTCGCCTGCGATCACGAAATCCGTCTTCTTGCTCACGGTGCCGGAGACGCGTCCGCCGAGAGCTTCGATGCGGGACTTGGCCTGGTCCCGGCTCATCGCCGAAAGCGTGCCAGTCAGAACCACCGTCTTGCCGGCGAAGGGCGAATCCGCCGGCGGCTCGGGCGCGAGCTCGTCCGGCGCGGCCTCCATGCGGAGGCCGGCCGCCGCCAATCGGGAGATCAGCTCACGATTCTGAGGCTCGTCGAAGAACGCCCGGACGGCGGCGGCGGTTTTCGGGCCGATCTCGGGAATGGCCTCCAGGCTGGCCTGGGGCGCCTGTTCGAGGCTGGTGACGGAGCCGAACGATGACGCCAAGACTTTTGCCGCGCGATCCCCGACGTGCCGAATCCCCAGCGCGAAGAGGAGCTTGTGGAGCGGACGGCTCCGTGACGCGTCGAGCTCCGCCTTCACGTTGGCTGCCGACTTCTTCCCCATCCGCGGAAGCTCGGCGAGGACGGCCACGTCGAGCGTATAGAGGTCAGCGACGTCGCGGACGAGCTCCGTTGCGAGAAGCTGCTCGACCAAAGCGTCGCCAAGACCCTGAATGTCCATCCCGGTACGCGATGCGAAATGCAGGAGCGCCTCGCGGCGCTTGGCCGGGCACACCGCACCCGTGCAGCGGCTGGCGACCTCCCCTTCTTCTCGAACCACCGCCGAGCCGCAGGCGGGACAACGATCCGGCATGACGAACGGCTCGGAATCCGCGGGGCGCGCGTCGACCACCACACGCAGCACCTGCGGGATGATCTCGCCGGCCTTCTCGATGACGACGAGGTCGCCGACACGCACGTCCTTGCGCGCGACCTCGTCTTCGTTGTGCAACGTCGCCCGTGACACGGTCGTGCCCGCAAGCAGGACCGGCTCGAGCTCGGCGACCGGGGTGAGCGCGCCCGTCCGGCCCACCTGGACGCCGATGGCGCGCACGCGTGTCGCGGCCTGCTCCGGCGGGTACTTGAAAGCGACCGCCCAGCGCGGGAACTTGCTCGTGGATCCCGCCTTTCTCTGAAGCTCGATCTCGTCGACCTTCACGACGGCACCGTCGATCTGATAGTCGAGCTCGTCGCGGATCCGGCGGATGGCCTCGATCCCCGCGATCGCTTCGTCGAGGCTGTCGAACACGGCGTTCGCCGGATTCACCCGAAACCCGAGCGCGGTCAGGCGTTTCAGAGCTTCCGTGTGCGCAGCGACCGGGGGCTCGCCTTCGACATCGGCGAGCGCGTAGAAGAACCCGTCGAGCTTCCTGGCTGCGGTGACGGTCGCATCCAGGAGCCGCACGGATCCCGCGGCGGCATTTCTCGGATTCGCAAGCGGCGGTAGACCGGCGGCCTGGCGCGCGTCGTTGAGCTCTCGAAACGACGTCAGCGGCATGAACAGCTCGCCACGCACCTCGAGAAACGGCAAGGCCTTGGGGAGTCGATCGGGGATCGAGCGGATCGTTCGAACGTTCGCCGTGACGTCCTCTCCGACGACCCCGTTGCCGCGAGTGAGGCCGCGCTCGAACACCCCGTTCCTGTACCAGAGCGCGATCGACATTCCGTCGATCTTCGGCTCCACGACATAGCGTCGGGCGGTGTCCCCGATCACTCGGACCAGCCGCGCTTCCCAGGCCCGCAGCTCCTCCTCGGAGTAAGCGTTGTCCAACGACAAGAGGGGCGTTCGATGCGGAACGTTGACGAACGAGGCGGAAGGCTCGCCCCCGACGCGCTGCGTCGAGGAATCCGGCGTCACGAGGTCCGGATGCTCCGTCTCGATCGCCGCCAACTCGCGCTCGAGAGCGTCGTATTCCGCGTCCGAGATCTCCGGTTGGTCGTCCGTGTAGTACTTCCGGCGATGCAGCGCGATCAGCTCGCGAAGCTCGGCCGCTCGTTCGCGCGGGTCCTTCTTCGGAGCCGTCATCGGACCTGCGCGACGTCGGCGGAAGGGGGTTGTCGGCGCGGAAGCCGGATTCGGAAGGTCGTGCCCTTCCCGACGGTGCTTTCCACTTCGATGCGGCCGCGGTGGTTGTCCACCATCTGACGGGCGATCGCCAGCCCTAGTCCGGTACCACCCGCCCGTTTCGAAAAGAACGGCTCGAAGATCTTGTCGAGAGTCTCGGCTGCGATCCCGGGCCCCGTATCGGCAACCTCGATCACCACCTCCCCGCCGACGCCGGCCCGCGAGGCCAGGCGGACCGAGCCGCCGCGCGGGACGACCTGCCGCGCGTTTCCGATGATGTTGAGGAGCGCCTGCCGCAGTTGCCCCTCGTCGATCTCGACCGACGGGAGCAGCGGCTCCAAGTCGAGCGCGAGATCTACGTCGCTTTGACGAAAGTCGGCTTGGAGGAATCGCGCGAGGCCGTTGAGCACTTCGTTGAGATCCTTGACCTCGAAGTGGGGATAGGCAGGGCGCGAATACTCGAGGAAGGCATCGACGAGATTCTTGATGCGCTTGATCTCGCCTTGCATGGAACGAAGCATCTCGACGTGCTCGCCCCCTTCGAGCCCCGGCACGCCCTGAAGCTCCTCCTCGAGCATCTGGAGGTTCATGTTCATGGAGTTGAGCGGGTTCCGGATCTCGTGGGCGAGCCCCGAGCCAAGATTCACGCGATAGGCCCTCCGCTCGGAGGCCTGCCGGGCTTGCTCGAGCGCCCGGTTCTTACGGCCCAGGTACAACGAATAACCGAGGCCGACCCCGAGAAGGCAAATCCCCAAGATCGCGACCAGCACGACCTTGAAGCGGAGAGCCCGCCGTAAGGACTCGATGTCGCTGTCGATCGCCTCCGCCGAGACCCCGACCTGGACTTCTCCTTGCGGGACTCCCGCGGCCATCAACGCGACCTTCAGGTTGAACAGCCCCGGCGCAATGGACTTCGGGTTCGCCGGGACCGCCGCGACCAAGGCCCCGAATCGGTCACGGACCGCGACGTAGCGCAGGTCGGGCCGGTCGGCGAGACGCGCGGACAACATGCGTTGGAGTCCCGCCCGGTCCTGGCGCAGGCGGTAGAAATCGAGCCCGGCGGGACCCTGGCCAAGTACGGTCACCGCCTCGGCCACCCTCGTGGCCTCCTGCGCGGCTCGCAACATCCGGTATCTACGGGCTATCTCGCTCATGTCTCGGAAGGCGGCGGCGTGGGCTGCCCAGACCAGAACAGCCAAAAGTGCGGCGAAAATCGAGAAAGCCCGCACCCTCTCGAGCCATCCGGTCGAATCGAGCAGCGCGCCTCGGACCTCGGTGCGAGCCATCGCGGCATTCTAACGACACCGCTCGGCTCCCGACCGAGATGCGGCAAGTTCACCGCAACGTTTGGAGCTACAGAGGATCCCGGGTTGCCCGGCCCGAAGAATCAACGGAAACTCAATGCCGAGCCACATGCCGGGGAGTACACTTCGGATGGCGGTTATCGGCTTTTCGAAAGCAGCAGAAGATCGGAGGGGGGATATGGCGGTAGAGGCTCACGCGGACAGCGCCCTAAAAGGCAGCGTTCGATTGGGTAGCTATCTCCGCCGACTGCGAGTCGGCTATGGCTACTCACTGCGTCGCGTCGAAGAACGGGCGAAGGCCGAAGGCGGTGAGATCGACAATTCCCAGTTGTCGCGTTACGAAAAGGGAATCTGTTATCCCTCGTTCGACAAGCTTCGCGTGCTGGCGAACGTCTTCAACGTATCGGTCCAAGCGTTCTCCGACGTCGTCGATCTGGAAGCCTGCGAGTCGCTCAAGCCGATGGACGGCGAGCCGAGCGCGCTCGTCAAAGAAGGCAACGAAGCTCTGAAATCCGGGATGTACAGCCAGGCGTTCGCTTACTACGACTTCGCGCTCGACCAGCTTCACGAGGGCGCCCTGCTTGACAGCACGGGCGAGCTGACCGCCCAGACACGCGTCAACTTGGCGATGGCCCTGTCCCGGTTGGGCAAGCTGGCGTTGGCGGAGCAAGAGCTCCGTCACGCGCTTCGCGCGGCGAAGCAACTCTCGCCCACCCTGACCGCCCGCGCCCTGCTCATTCTGGCCAACCTTCACGCTGATCAGGGCGACCATCTGCTGTCCGAGGTCGAGGCCGAGCGCGCGCTGAGCATCGCGAAGGCCGAAGGTTTGAATCTCATCGCGGCGCGGGCGCTCCACACCCTCGGACGCGTTCTCGCGCAGAAACAGCAGCATCTGGCCGCGATCGACCGCTATCGGGAAGCAACCACCCTTTATGACGCCTGCGGGGAGCGCAACGAGGCGGTACGCGTCCGGATCAACGTCGGAGACTGCTACGTCGCGCTCGGGAAGATGAAGGAAGGCGTTCGCCTGCTTCGTGCGGCCCTCGCCGAGGCTCGCCTCGCCGGCCTCCGGCGCATGGAAGCGCAGGCCTGGAGCAATCTCGGAGAAGCCCACTTCCGAGCCGGTGAGATGGAGCAAGCTCAGTCCTGCCTCAGGCAGTCCGATGCCCTAGCCGGCTCTCCCGAGAAGTACCCGGACATTCTTTTCTTCAACTCGTATTACGAATGGAAGATGGCGTCGAACCAGGCCAATCCGACGCGCGAAAAAATCGCGTTCGGTCGGCTCAAGGCGCTCCGCTCGACGCTGGAGCGACGGATGCCCGAGGTCGAAGACTTCGACGCGTACGTGGAGAGGAGGCGGAGTCATGCTTAAGCTTCGCGCCGCCCTGGGACTTGGCCTGGCCGTTTGTCTCGCCGGTTCGGCCGCGGCCGCCCCGCATCGACTGAGCAGCTCCGACTCCACGGAACGCTTCAACGGCACCGGACATGTCCCCGAAATCGATGGATCGATGCTGACTCTGACCGCGCCGGATGGTCGCTCGATCACCGCATGGGCGTACCGCGCGAACGGTGAATTCGACATCGCAGTCTCCGTGAGGGACGCCGGCGCGACCTCCTGGAGCACCCCGATCTTCTACGGGCACAGAAACGGCTCCGACGAGATTCAGCCTGTCATGGCGTTCGACGCTCTCGGCAATCTGTATCTCGCGTTCACGACCGGGAATCCCACGCGGGTTTCCGTCGCAGTGCTACCCGCCGGGTCGAACACGTGGTCGGACGCCGTGGCCGTCTCGGGTAGCGATGTCGCGTCGTCTCCCGCGCTGCGTGTCGTCGGCAATCGTCTGATCGTCGCCTTCCGCACCGGACGCGGTGTTGGGATCGCGGACTTCCCCACGATCGGGAGCGGAAGCCAGACGGACGGAATCCAGGAAGGACCGGACCAAACCGATGGGCTGGGTATCAAGGGTCGCAATCAACAGAGCACGGACGTGACCCCCGTCTGGAATCCGGGTCCCTAGTACAGCGCGAGCGCGTCTTCGATCGGGACCGCCGGCCGCAGACATACTTCCGTCCGACTTTCGCTCGCCGACTCGCGATTTCTTTCTCGAATTCTGTTGACACCCCTCTTTGGCCTTCCTAGTATTCGCGCGGTGGTCAAAAGTGGAGTGAAGTGGGCTTTAGGCTCAATTCAGCTTCGCTGATCCCCACGGGCGGCACGGGTCAATGAGGCGAGGTCCGGGCAACGCGGCGTTGGATCGCGCCATCCCCCGTTCTCTCCGAGCCGGTGGAAGGAAGGCGAACCGATGTTGCGAGGCAGCTCACTCGCAAAACTCGACGAGAAGGGCCGGCTGAAGCTTCCGGCGACCTTCCGCGCGGTGCTCGAACCGAAGTACGGAACGGACTTCTTCGTGACGAGCCTTCAGGGGACCTCGGTCCGCATCTACCCGATGGACGTTTGGCTTCGGGTCGAAGAGCGCATGGGACGAGCCTCGTCGCTCAACCCTGCGGTGATGCGGCTCAAAAACGCCGTGAACTACTTCGGTCAGGCGACGCCGATGGACGCTCAGGGACGCATCTTGGTTCACCCGCTCCTACGAGACCGAGCCGACGTTCGGGGCGAGGTCGTGGTCCTCGGCCAGCAGGATTTCCTGGAGGTTTGGAACCGCGCCGCTTTCGAGCAGCGGCTCGAGGCCGAACCGCTGACCGACTCCGATCTGGCCGCGCTCTCAGACCTTGGCATTTGACGACTGGGGACGAACGGATTCATGCAGGCCGCAACCGTCATGGACTTCGAGGCGTCGTTGACGCAGCCGGACCGCCCGCATCGCACCGTGTTGCTCGCCGAGACGATCGCAGCGCTGCGCCTGGCGCCGGGCGCCAAGGTGATCGACGCGACGCTCGGACCCGGTGGGCATGCGGAGGCGGCGCTGGAGTCCACGGGGCCCTCCGGGCGCGTCATCGGAATCGATCGGGACCCAATGGCATTGGCGGCGGCACGACGGCGGCTCGCTCGCTTCGGGGACCGATTCCTCGCGCTCCACGGCGACCACGCCGAGATCGTCCCGCTGCTTCACGGCGCCGGGGTCACCCTGGTCGACGCCGTGATCGCCGACCTGGGCATTTCGTCGGCCCAGCTGGACGATGCGGCGCGCGGGTTCGCATTCTCGGTAGACGGTCCGCTCGACATGCGTATGGACCCTGGGGCGGGTTCGCCGTCGGCGGCGGATCTCGTGGCAACGCTGGACGCGCGTCAGTTGCGCCGGATCATCGCGACATGGGGTGAAGAACGGCTGGCCGGGAAAATTGCCAGCGCGATCGTCCGCGATCGCGCCCGACAGCCGATCGTCACCACGGGCGCTCTCGCCGGCCTGATCGAGCGCGTCGCGGGACCCGCCGCGAGACGCTTCAAGATCCACCCAGCGACGCGGACCTTTCAGGCGCTCCGCATCGCGGTCAACCGCGAGATCGAAGGAATCCCAAGCTTGGTCTCCGGAGCTGTCGCGCTGTTGCGCCGGGGCGGCCGACTGGCCGTCATCTCGTTCCACTCCCTCGAGGATCGTGCGGTGAAGACCTCGATGCACGCGCTCGCGCATCGATGCACCTGCCCTCCGGATCTTCCGGTTTGCGGTTGCGGGCGCGAGAACATCGTCCGCCTGGTCACCTCGCGACCGATCGTGCCCGGGGCCGCCGAGCTTGCCGAAAACCCGCGCGCGCGCAGCGCCAAGCTGCGCGTCGCCGAGAGGTTGTGATGAGCCGTCATTCCACCGCAGCGGATCGCGGTTGGCGTAACAGCGCCGTTCACCGCGAGGTCGACAATCGCCACGCGCGCTGGGTCTTCAAGGTCGTCCTCGGCGTCGCCGTGGCGCTGGCGCCGCTGGCCGTCTACCTCGTCGAGACGATGTCTTACGTGAAGACGAGTTACGCGCTGGAGGACGTCCGGGGCCGCGAGGCGCGCACGACCGAGTCGGAGCACAGGCTCATCATCGAGAAAGCGGTCCTGGAGTCCCTCCCGGCCGTCGAGCGGCGCGCAGGCGCGCAGCTGGCGCTCACCCGGGCGCCGGCGTCGCAGATCGTCGTGGTGTCGCCGGGCGAGCTCGGCCGTGCCCTTCCGGTCTCCAAACCGCAGCACCGTCCGCCGTCGCGCTGATCGGAGCCCAACAGCCATGCGCGCGTGGAGAGGACCCCGGCCGTCGTGAAAGAGACCTCGTTCCGAACCCGCGTCGTCGTCGTGGCCGCAGCCCTCGCGTTCGCCGGCCTCGCCGTCGCGGCACGGCTCGCCGACCTCCAGATCATCCGGGCCGACATCCTGCGAGCGCAGGCCCGTCGCCAGCACCAACAGGTGATCGAGATCGGCGGCCGCCGCGGCTCGATCGTCGACCGGGAGGGACGTGAGCTCGCAGTCAGCGTGACGACGCAATCTCTTTACGCACACCCGTCTCGCCTCAAGAAGGACGCGGACCGCGCCGCGCACCTGCTCGCCCCGTATTTGTCACGACCCGAATCCGAGCTACGCGCGGCTCTCCGCTCGGACGACCCGTTCATCTGGCTCCAGCGCCGCCTCGATCCTCAAGTGTCGCGAGAGATCGCCAAGCTCGATCCCAAGATCATCTACAAGGGCGGACCGATCGACTTCCAGGAGGAGCCCAAGCGGTTCTATCCGCAAGGCGCGCTGGGGGTTCACGTCGTCGGCTTCGCCGACCTGGATCAAAAGGGGCTCGAAGGGATCGAGCGAACTTTCAACGACGCCCTTCAGGGCGACGCCACAAAGTACGTCGCGGCCCGCGACGCCCGGGGCACGATGCTGCTCCAGCTTCTTCGTCTTCCCGCAAAGCGCCGAAACGACGTCGTGCTGACGATCGACCTGGTGCTCCAGCACATCGTCGAGCGTGAGCTCGACCGGGCGATGACCGAAACCGGCGCGAAGGCGGCCTCGGCGATCCTGCTCGACCCCCGCACCGGCCAGATCCTCGCTCTGGCGAACCGTCCGACCGTCGATCCGAGATCGTACGGAAAGAGCGCTCCCGAGGCGCGTCGCAACCGCGCGATTCAGGACGTGCTCGAGCCCGGCTCGACGTTCAAGGTCGTCAGCGCATCCGCCGCGATCGAGCAAGGCACTGTCACCCCCGAGCAGCGATTCAACTGCGCCTCGTACAGCGTTGCGGGGAAGTCCTACACCGACGTTCACAAGTACAGCGTCCTGTCGGTACGCGAGATCCTCGAGCATTCGTCGAACGTCGGCATGGTGCAGGTCGGCCGCACGGTCCCGCGGGAGGTCCTCCGCGACACCATCGTCCGGTTCGGCTTCGGGCGCAAGACGGGCATCGAGCTTCCCGCGGAGCGCAACGGGAACATCACCTCACTGGCGAGGATGTCGGCAACCTCCCCGGCGGCGATGTCCATCGGATACGAAGTCGAGGTCACGCCGCTGCAGCTCGCGCAGGCTTATGCCGCGATCGCGAACGAGGGGATGCTGGTTCCCCCCCGGATCGTCTTGGGCACGCGCGACGAGGACGGAAACTTCACGCCGCAAGAAGCACCCGAACCGCGTCGCGTCATCTCGGCGCGCACCGCCGTGACCATGACGAACATGATGGAAGGCGTCGTACTCCGGGGCACCGGCGGCAACGCGCGCGTCTCCGGCTACCACGTCGCGGGCAAGACCGGCACGGCGAAGAAGGTCGTCCCGGGGCGAGGGGTGTACACCGAGAACGATTACTTCGCCTCCTTCGGCGGGTTCGGACCCTTGAACGATCCGGCACTCGTCGGATTCGTGGTCCTCGACACGCCCCGCGGCGGCTTCTACTACGGGGGTCTGGTGTCCGCGCCGGTCTTCTCTCGAATCATGGCGGACGCGCTCGCCTACCTGCGCGTTCCGCCCGACGACGATCCGTGGGAAGCGCGGCGCGACGAGCTCAAAGCGAAGGCGGACAAGGACGCGGTAAGACGGAAGTCCAAGCCGAAGCGCAAGGACGACGAGTCGAGCGACGATCCGCCCGCGACGATGGCCACGCTGGCCGGCCAGGTTCCCGACGTTCGAGGCCAGTCCGCCCGCGGAGGCGTCGCGGGCCTCGTGGCGCGTGGCTACCGGGCGCGCGTCGACGGCTCGGGCATCGTCGTTCGCCAGTCCCCGCCACCCGGCACGCCGCTCGCCGCGGGCCAGGCCTGCACGCTCAGGATGGGCCTTCCCGAAGAGCTGGTGGAAGAAGGCCGCAAGGAGCGCGCCGCCGAAGCCGCCGCGTCCGTCGCGCTCGTCGCCGCGTCGGGTCCCGCGCCCATCCCGGCCTCGGCGAGGAGGCGACATTGAGCGCGCGCCCGCTGGGATCGCTTTTGGCCAGCGCCGGCATCGCGCCGCTCACCCCGGTGCCCGCCGGACTCGTCGTGCGCGGCGTGTCCGTCGACTCACGGACGCTCAAGCCGGGAGAGGTCTTCTTCGCGCTTCGGGGAGCGTCGGACGACGGGGCGCGTCACGCCCTCGATGCCGTGGCGCACGGAGCGAGCGCGATCGTGGCGGACTCCCTTCCGACAGTGCCGCCCGGCCCCGTCCCATGGATCCGGGTCGCCGAGGCCCGGCTCGCCATGGGTCTGGTCGCGCGCGAGTGGTACGACCGCCCGGATACCGCGATGACGCTCGTCGGGATCACCGGCACCAAGGGGAAGACGACCGTCGCCTATTACGTCGAGTCGATCGTCGGCGCCGCGGGCCTGTCGGCCGGCCGGATCGGAACCGTCGGATACGCGTTCGGGGGCGAAGAGACGGAAGCCGAGCGCACGACGCCCGAGGCGACAGACCTGTATCGCATCCTCGCCCGGATGCGCGATGCGGGGACCGAGGTCGTCGCGATGGAGGTCTCATCGCACGCGCTGGCGCTGCATCGGGTCGCCGGCGCCCGGTTCCCCGTCGCGGCCTTCCTGAATCTCGGCCGTGACCACCTCGAATTCCACGGCGGCCTCGACGCCTACTTCGAAGCGAAGGCGTCCTTGTTCGACACGCTCGGCCCGGCCGACACGGCGGTTCTGCCGAGCGACGATCCTCGTGGCGTCGCCCTCGCTGCGCGAACACGCGCGCGGACGATCACGTTCGGCCGCGGCTCCGGAGCGGACGTGCGAATCACGCTCGAACGGTCGGATGTGAGCGGGACACGAATGCAGCTTCTGACGCCCTCGGGACCGATCGAAGCGCACACTTCGCTCCCGGGCCGCTTCAACGCCGAAAACGCCGCAGCCGGCGCTGCGTGCGCCGTTGCGCTCGGACTCGACGGCATCGCCATCGCCCGAGGGATCGCCAGCCTGAATTGCGTCCCCGGCCGTCTCGAGCCTGTGATCGCGGGCCAACCGTTCTCGGTTCTCGTGGATTACGCCCACACGGAGGAATCCCTCGCTGCCGTCCTCGACGCGGTACGTCAGCTGACGGCAGGCCGGCTGACCGTCGTCTTCGGCTGCGGAGGGGATCGCGACCACGGGAAGCGCTTCGGGATGGGCCGGGCCGCGGCGACACGTGCGGACCGGATCATCCTGACGTCCGACAACCCGCGTAGCGAGGACCCCGGAGCGATCCTGCGTGAGATCGAAGCCGGCGTGACCTCGATTCCCGGCGCAGCGGCTCGCTCGACGACCGTCGCCGACCGCGCGGAGGCCATCCGGCTCGCTCTGGGCGGCTCTCAAGCCGGCGACGCCGTGGTGATCGCGGGAAAAGGCCACGAGACGACCCAGACGACCGCGGGTCGTGTGGAGCCTTTCGACGACCGCGCCGTTGCACGGCGCGCACTGGCCGAGCTCGGCTTCACGGGGGGGTCGCATGCCGGCGCTTAGCGTGGCCGATCTGGTCTCCGCTTCGGGAGGACAGCTCCTCTCCGGCGACCCCGCGCTTTCCGCGACGTCGTTTGCGATCGACTCGCGCAAGCTGTCGGCACGAGGCGCGTTTTTCGCGCTTCCCGGCACGCGTGTCGATGGTCATGCCTACCTCGGGGATGCCGCGAAAGCCGGAGCGGTCGCCGCGATCGTTTCCCGTGCTCCGACGGGCACCGGGCCATTTCCACCCGCCATGATCCAGGTCGACGACGTCGCGGCCGCCCTGGCGCGCTGCGGCGCCTTCGCCAGGCAGCAGATCCGCGGCCGCGTCGTGGCGATCACCGGCAGCGCGGGGAAGACGACCACGAAAGAGCTCGTTGCCGCAGGGCTCGCATCGACCGCCAAGGTCCACCGAACCCAAGGGAACCTGAACAACGAGTTGGGACTTCCTCTCTCGCTGTTGAACTGCCCCGACGACGCGGACGCCGCGGTCTTCGAGATGGGGATGAACGGCCCGGGTCAAATCGCTTTTCTCAGCCGGCTGGCCGACCCTGACGTCGGGATCGTCACGAACGTCCTGCCGGTGCACCTCGAGTTCTTCGAGTCGGTGGACGACATCGCCGCCGCGAAGGGTGAGTTGTTCGCCGTGCTCCGGCCGGATGCGACCTCCGTGGTCAACCTCGACGACGAACGCGTACGCGTTCAGGCCGCGCGCCACGCCGGCAGCCGCGTGACCTACGGCCGCTCGGAGGTGGCCGACCTGCGGCTCGTGGGGATCGCCGACCGGTTCGTCCCCGGCGCGGAGCTTACGTTCGCCTACGAGGGACGGTCGCACACGGTGGGCCTCCGGATCGGCGGCGCGCACGCCGCGCAGGACGCGCTGGCGGCCGCAGCCACGATCGTCGCCTGCGGTGTTCCCTTGGAGCCCGCGCTCGCCGCCATCGCACAGGTCGAGCCCGCCGCCGGGCGCGGCCGGCTGACGCGCCTCGCCGGCGAGATGGTGATCGTCGACGACACCTACAACAGCAACCCCGAGGCGCTGGCGTCGGTTCTGGGAACGCTCGCGGCGAGCACACCGCCGGGTCGCCGCGTGCTGGTGATGGGCGACATGCTCGAGCTGGGGCCGAAGGGGGTCGCCTTCCACGAGGAAGCCGGAGCGCTCGCAGCCCGCGCGGGCGTGCGGTTGATCGTCGGGGTCGGACCGCTGGCGCGGCATGCGGTCGAGGCCGCGCGCCGGGCCGGGGTCGAAGGGCACATCGCCGGCGATGCGTCCCACGCGGCGAGGATGGTGCCGGAGCTCTTGCAGCCGGGCGATCTCGTCGTGGTGAAGGGCTCGCGGGGCGTGAAGCTCGAGATCGTGGTGGAAGCCTTGGTCGCACGTCGGGGCGAGGCCGCCTGATGCTGTACCACCTGCTCTATCCGCTTCACACGTCCTTCAAGGCTTTCAACGTTTTCCGTTACATCACGTTTCGCGCGGCTATGGCCATCCTCACCGCGCTCGTCGTGTCCCTGATCTTGGGGCCCTGGCTCATCCGGCGGCTCCGCCAATTCCAGATCGGACAGGAGATCCGTGACGACGGCCCGGCCAGCCACCTCGTCAAGCAGGGGACGCCGACGATGGGAGGCCTCCTCGTCCTGACCGCCGTCGTCCCGACGACGCTCCTGTGGGCGGATCTGCGCAACCCGTTCGTCTGGATCGCGATCGTCGCCATGGTCGCCTTCGGCGCGATCGGATTCTGGGACGACTACGTCAAGATGGCGAAGAAGCGGAGCCTCGGTCTGACCGCGGCGCAGAAGCTCGGCCTGCAGGTCCTCTTTTCGCTGATGCTGGGGTCGCTTCTGTACGTGATGTCCTACCAAGGCTTGTTCTCGACGCGGCTCGTCTTCCCGTTCGTGAAGACGTTCGCGCCGATGCTCGGAATCGCGTTCCCGCTGTTCGTCGCCCTCGTGCTCACCGGCGCTTCGAACGCCGTGAACCTCACCGACGGCCTGGACGGCCTGGCGATCGGGTCGTTCCTGATCGCGTCGACGACGTTCATGGTGTTGGCGTACGCGGCGGGCAACGCCATCGTCTCGGAATACCTCGGAATCGCGAACGTCAAGGGCGCCGGCGAGCTCACGATCTTTTGCGGGGCGCTGGTCGGCGCGGCGCTCGGATTCCTTTGGTACAACGGCCATCCGGCCGAGGTCTTCATGGGCGACGTCGGCTCCATGGCCCTCGGCGGCGCTTTGGGGACGATCGCCATCCTGATCAAGCAGGAATACATGCTGGTGATCGTCGGCGGCTTGTTCGTCGTCGAGGCTCTCTCCGTCATCATCCAGGTCGCGTCGTTCAAGTCGCGCGGGAAGCGCGTCTTCCGCATGTCGCCGCTGCACCACCACTTCGAGCTGTCCGGCTGGCACGAGACGAAGGTCGTGATCCGCTTCTGGATCGTCGCGATCATCTTCGCGCTGCTGGGGCTCGCCACGCTGAAGCTGAGGTAGCCGGTGCCGAAGCGCCGCTCGTACGATCGCTGGCTCCTCCTCACGGCTTCGCTGCTCGCGTTCGCGGGGCTGTTCATGGTGGGAAGCGCGTCCCACTACATCGCCATGAGCATGGGGAAGGAGCCAGCCTACTTCCTGATCCGGCACGGCGTGTTCCTGGTCCTGGGTCTTGCGACGATGGCCGCCGCCATGGCGTTGCCGTTGCAGCGCTTGGACCGCAGCCGCACGGTGGCCGCGTTGTTCGTGGCGTCGTTGGCGCTCCTGCTCCTCGTGCTGGCGATGCCGACCGCGGGCGGCGCCCACCGCTGGTTCCGTCTCGGGCCGTTGAACTTCCAGCCCTCCGAGCTCGCCAAGATCGCGACCGTGTTCCTGCTCGCCTACATGCTCTCGCGCCGGACGAGCGAGGAGGTCAACGACCTCCGTTCGACCTTGGCACCGGTCGCGGCACTCGTCGGCGCGGCCGTCTTCCTCATCGTGATCGAGCCCGACCTCGGATCCGCGGTCATGGTTTTGGCGACGGCCACCGTGATGTTGTTCGTGGCGGGGCTCCGGTTCCGCTATCTGGGCGCCGCGGCCGGGCTCGGGATCGCTTTCGTGATCGTGGCGATCCTCGCGCAGCCCTACCGCATCGAGCGCATGAAGTCGTTTCTCGACCCGGGAAGCGACCCGCAGGGGGCTGGGTTCCAGCTCGCGCAGTCGCGCCTGGCGGTCGGCAGCGGCGGCTGGACCGGCGTCGGTTTCGGGATGGGGCAGCAAAAGGCCTACTACCTTCCCGCTCCGCACACCGATTTCATCTTCTCGGTCGTCGGCGAGGAGTTCGGCTTCGTCGGTACGCTGACCCTTCTGGGTGTTGTCGGGTTCGTGGCCTGGCGCGGGTTGCGCGCGACCGTCGGCGCCCCGAACCGCTTCGCGTACTACGTTGCGCTCGGCTGCACCATGCTGATCGTCCTGCAGTCGCTGATCCACATGGGCGTCTGCGTCGGGCTGCTGCCGACCAAGGGGCTGCCCTTCCCGCTGCTGTCTTACGGCGGTTCGTCGCTGATCGCGTCGTTTGCCGTCGTCGGACTGATCCTGAACGTGTCCCAGCACTCCAACTGAGGCGAGTGGTGAGCCGGTGCCGAAGGAGCCTTACATCGTGTTCGCCGGCGGCGGTACGGGGGGCCACCTGTTCCCGGCGATCGCCGTCGCCGACGAGCTGCGCCGACGGCACCCGAAGGCTTCGATCGTCTTCATCGGCGGAACGCGCGGCCTGGAGACGCGCCTGGTCCCGCAGGCGGGCTACCCGCTGCGCACGCTCTCGATGGCCGGGCTCAAAGGGTCGGCGCTTGCCGGCCGGCTGCGCGCCGCCTGGGCCGCCGGCGTCGCCGTCCTTCGTTGTTCGGGCTGGTTTCTCGCGCGGCGTCCGGCGCTCGTCATCGGTGTCGGTGGGTACGCGTCGGGCCCTGCCGTGCTCGCTGCGTGGCTCTTGCGAGTGCGCATCATGCTGATGGAGCAGAACCACTTCCCCGGAGCCACGAATCGCTGGCTGGCGCCTCGCGCCGACGCGGTGTGCGTTCCGTCGCCGGCCGCGAAGCAGCGCCTCCGGGGGATCGGCATCGTGACCGGCAACCCCGTGCGGCCGGAATTCGCCGCGATCGGACCGTCCCCCGGCGCGGCCCGCGTCGCGCTCCTCGCGTTCGGCGGAAGCCGGGGCGCGCGGTCGATCAACCGGGCGTTGGTCGCCGCGCTGCCGTTCCTTGCGGCGTCGACGCCGCAGCTGCGCATCGTCCATCAGACGGGACCCGAAGAGCACGGGGCGGTCGCCTCGGCCTACGCGGCGCACCCGGGCCTCGACGCGGACGTGCGTCCGTTCTTGGACGACATGCCGCGCCGACTCGCCGACGCGGATCTCGTCGTGTGCCGCGCAGGTGCGACCACGCTCGCCGAGCTCGCCGCGGCCGGCCGCCCTGCGATTCTCGTCCCTTTTCCCTTTGCCTCGGACGATCACCAGCGGGCGAACGCCGAGGCCGTGCGCGACGCCGGCGCCGCGGTCGTCATCGAGGACCGCGAGATGGACGGGCCCCGCTGCGCGGCCGAGATCCTGGCGTTGGCGGCGGACGCGCCGAAGCGCCGCGCGATGGCCGACGCCGCGAAGACGCTCGCGCGCCCCGACGCCGCCTCGCGCATCGCGGACGTCGCCGACGCCCTGTTGTCCGGCACTGAGGTGGCGCGTGTTTCGTAAGGCGCGCCAGATTCACTTCGTCGGCATCGGCGGGTCCGGGATGAGCGGGATCGCCGAAGTCCTGGTCAATCTGCGTTATCACGTCAGCGGGTCCGATCTTCAGTCGGGGGACGCGACCCGTCGGCTGAAACGCCTCGGCGCGCGGATCTTCCGCGGACACAAGGCGGACCACGTGACCGACGCCGACGTCGTCGTCGTGTCGTCCGCGGTGAAGGCCGGCAACCCCGAGGTGGTCGAGGCGCGCCGCCGGAAGATCCCCGTGATCCCTCGCGCCGAGATGCTCGCGGAGATCATGCGCCTGAAGTACGGCGTGGCTGTGGCGGGCGCCCACGGCAAGACCTCGACCACGGCGATGATCGCCGCCGTGCTGACGGCGGGGGGGCTCGACCCCACCGTCGTCATCGGCGGGCGCGTGAAGGCCTTGAGATCGGGGGCCAAGCTCGGCGGCGGCGAGTTCATGGTTGCCGAAGCGGACGAGTCGGACGGCTCGTTCCTCAAGATGAAACCGACGATCGCAGTCGTGACCAACATCGATCGCGAGCACCTGGATCACTACGGCGACCTCGCCCGCATCCGCGACGCGTTCGTCCAGTTCCTGACGAGCGTACCGTTCTACGGTGCCGCCGTCGTCTGCCTCGACGAGCCGAACGTGCGCGCGATCCTCCCCCGCGTCGACCGGAAGATCGTCACGTACGGCCTGTCCCGGGATGCCGACCTGATCGCGACCGGATTGGCGTTCGAGGGGTTCACCGCCAGCTACGTCGCGAGGTACCGCGGGATCCAGCTGGGTCCGGTCAAGCTCGGCGTTCCGGGGCGCCACTCGGTCTACAACTCGCTCGCGGCGGTGGCGACGGGGCTCGAGCTGGACGTCCCCTTCGGGAAGATCGCGAAGGCCCTGGCGAAGTTCCAGGCGGTCGACCGGCGCTTCCACCACAGAGGCGACGCGTTTGGCGCCACCGTCGTCGACGACTACGGCCATCACCCGACCGAGATCGCGGCCACGCTCGCGGCGGCCCGCGAGGGCTTCGGCGCAAGGACGATCGTGGTGTTCCAGCCTCACCGCTACACCAGGACGCAAGCGCTCCTCGAGGAGTTCGGTCGCGCCTTCGCCCTCGCCGACCGCGTCATCGTCACGTCGATCTACGGCGCGGGCGAGGCGCCGATCGCCGGCGCCGACGGAAGCGCGGTCGCCGACGCGCTGGTCCGGCACGGGCATCCGTCGGTGGCGTTCGAGCCCCGGCTCGACCGCATCGCGGGGCGATTGAAGGGCCTGGTCGCACCGGGCGATCTCGTGATCACGCTGGGCGCGGGGGACGTCTGGAAGGCCGGCGACGCGCTCATCGAGCTGGCGTTGAAGAGCGGCACGAAGAAACCGCCGGCGCGAAGGAAGGCGCGATGATCGAAGGGAACCGCCCGTTCCCCGAGCCCGATCGCCGCTACTGGCGCCGCCGCGTGAACCGGCACGTCCGCAAGGCGAGGCGCGCGCGCACGCTGCTCCGGTGGACCGGGATCCTGGTGGTCAATCTCGCGGTCGGCGCGGTGATCGTCGTCTCGGCGGCATCGGTCGCCCGGCACTTCGCGACCTCCGACGAGCTGGCGGTCCGAAACATCGTGATCGAAGGCACCGCGCGCACGACGCCGGAAGCGGTGCGCGACGTGCTGCGCGGGTACCTCGGAAAGAACGTGGCGGAGGTGTCGCTCGAAGACGTCGCCCGAGCCGCCGGAAACAACCCTTGGGTGAAGGGCGCGGCGGTGAAGCGGGTGCTTCCGGGAACGCTACGCGTGACCGTCGTCGAGCGGACGCCCGGAGCCCTCGCGCTGATCGGGGGACTCGTGTACGTGGTCGACGACGGCGGGACGGTGATGGGGCCCGCCGGCCCGGGCCTGGCGTTCGACTTGCCGCTCCTGACCGGCTTGGACGGCTACGGGGAGAAGGACCGCGCCGTGGCCTTGTCGCGCGGCGTCGCGTTCCTGTTGCAGCTGCACGAGGGGTTCCCGGACTGGACGCGCGGCATCTCGGAGCTGGACCTTTCCCGGCTCGATCGAGTCGCCGTCACGCGAATGGACGGCGGTCCTCAGATTCTCATGGACCCCGAGCGCATCGACCGAAATCTCGGCGCCTACCTGGCGCTCCAACCAATGATCGCGCGGAAGGTCGGCGGCACGAGCCGGGTCGACCTCCGCTGGAGCAAGCGCATTTCCCTCCTTCCCGCCGCGGACGGGTCCGCAACGGAGCACGACTAGAGCCATGCCCAAGAACGAACGCTACATCGTCGGTCTCGACATCGGAACCACCAAGATCTCGTGCGTCATCGCGGAGCTCCGTGACAACGGCTCCGTGGAAGTCGTCGGCCTCGGCGTCGCCCCGTCGCGCGGGCTGCGCAAGGGTGTCGTCATCAACTTGGACGCCACGGTCGACGCGGTGAAGTCGTGCGTCGAGGAGGCGGAGCTGATGGCCGGGGTCGCCGTCGAGCGGGCCACCGTCGGCATCGCAGGCGGCCACATCCGGTCGTTCAACAGCCGTGGCGTGGTGGCGATCTCGGGGAAGGAGCGGGCGGTCTCCCGCGACGATCTCCGCCGCGTGATGGACGCCGCCCGCGCCGTCTCGATCCCCCAGGATCGCGAGATTTTGCACGTGCTGCCGCAGGAATTCGTTCTGGACGACCAGGGCGGGATCACCCAGCCGGTCGGGATGACCGGCTCGCGGCTCGAGGCGAACGTCCACATCGTCACGGCCGCCACCACGTCGATCCAGAATCTCGTGACCTGCGTCAACCGCGCGGGGATCGAAGTCCGCAACACGGTCCTGGAGCAGCTCGCGGCCTCCGAGTCGGTGTTGACCCACGACGAGCAGGACTTGGGCGTGGCGCTGATCGACGTCGGAGGAGGGACGACCGACCTGGCGATCTTCGAGAAGGGCTCGATCTGGCACACGGCCGTGCTTCCCGCGGGTGGCGATCACTTCACGAACGATCTCGCCGTGGGACTGCGCACGCCGATCCCGGACGCGGAGCGTCTGAAGAAGAAGCACGGCTGCTCGCTCGCGACACTCGTCGAAGGCGACGACGCGATCGAGGTTCCTTCGGTGGGCGGACGCAAGGCGCGCATGCTCTCGCGCCAGGTGATGGCGGAGATCCTCCAGCCACGCGCCGAGGAAATTTTTACGCTGATCCACGAAGAGGTCCGGCACGCCGGCTTCGAAAATCTTCTCAACGCGGGCATCGTTCTTACGGGCGGAGGAGCACTACTTCCTGGTATGTTGGAGGTCGCTGAGCAAGTGTTCGATCTCCCCGTCCGGCTCGGGCAGCCCGGCGGAGTGAGCGGCCTGACCGAGCCTGCCTCCGGACCGCAGTTCGCCACTGCGGTCGGTCTCGCGCTGTATTCCGCGCACAACGTCGGAAAGGACCCGTCGCTGGGCTTCCCGCTCGCGCCGGACACCTTCTCCAAGATTCGGCACCGCGTGCGAAATTGGTTCGCGGAGATGTTCTGACCATGACCAGGAGATCGCGAATGATCACGATGGACGACAAGTCGGGCCGCAAGAGCGAGCCCATCAAGGTCAGCTTCGACGACGCAGTTCCGCCGTCGGCGAAGATCCGCGTCATCGGCGTCGGAGGCGGCGGCGGCAACGCGGTAAACCGCATGATCGCCGCGAACGTCGCGGGGATCGAGTTCCTGGCGGCGAACACCGACATCCAAGCGCTGCGCTCGAGCAAGGCGCCGCTGAAGCTCCAGCTCGGGATGAAGCTCACCAAGGGGCTGGGCGCCGGGGCGAACCCCGAGATCGGCAAGAGCGCGGCCATCGAAGACCGCGAAGAGATCCTCCAGGCCCTCGACGGCGCCGACATGGTGTTCATCACCACCGGTCTGGGGGGAGGGACCGGTACGGGTGCGGCCCCGATCATCGCGGAGATCGCGCGGGAAGCCGGCGCCCTGGTCGTGGCGGTCGTCACCAAGCCGTTCGCATTCGAAGGACGGCGCCGGCGGCAGCAGGCCGACGAAGGCCTCGCGGCGCTGCGCCAGGTCGTCGACACCGTCATCACGATCCCGAACGACAAGCTCCTGCACACCGTCGAGAAGGGCACGCCTCTCGCCGAGGCATTTCAAATGGCGGACGACATCCTCCGCCAGGCCGTTCAGGGAATCTCGGATCTCATCACGGTGCCGGGGGAGATCAACCTCGACTTCGCCGACGTCAAGACGATCATGTCCGGCATGGGCATGGCGCTGATGGGCACCGGCATTGCGGAGGGCGAGCGCCGGGCCGTCGAGGCCGCTCAGCGGGCGATCTCGTCCCCGCTTCTGGAAGACACATCGATCCACGGCGCACGCGGGGTGCTGATCAACATCACGGGCGGCGAGGACATGACCCTTCACGAGGTCTCGGAATCGGCGCACATCATCCAGGAAGCCTCCGACGCCGATGCGAACATCATCTTCGGGACGGTGATCGATCGCGCGATGCAGGGCCGAGTCAAAGTCACGGTCATCGCCACCGGGTTCAACCGGGACGACGTGCGTGCCCCGTCGATGTCCTCGTCACGGAACGTCATGCGGTCCTCCGCGTCCGCGCCCATGGACGAGGTCTCCCCTGGGCGTCCGGCGAAGGGGTTCTTCCGGCCCGGCAAGACCGAAGAGGTCGAATTGGACGCCACCGACCAAGGGTTCACGCCGAACTTCGGTAAACTGAAGGATGACCTGGACGTCCCGGCCTTCTTGCGCAAGCAAATGGACTAAAGGCCGGCGTCGGACGTCTCGGGTAGGGGCGGGCAGGCGGCGGTGACCATCCACGGCGAAACGAAGATCCTGGTCGTCGACGACGACGCCGAAACGGCTCGCCTGGTGCGGAATTGGTACCGGGGCAGGCCGGTGACGATCCTCGAAGCCAAAGACGGCGACGAGGGCGTTCGTCGCGCCGCCAGCGACAAGCCGGACATCATCCTGATGGACTTGATGATGCCGGGGCTCGACGGCTTCGAGGCCTCGCGCCGGCTCAAGGCGGATCCCGCGACGAGCAGCATCCCGGTGATCCTGCTTTCCGCGCGCCGCGAGCCGGAAACCAAGCGTGAAGGGTTCGACGCCGGCATCGACCAATACGTCGAGAAGCCGTTCGATCTCGGTGAGATCGACGCGCGGATCCGGTCGATGATCGAGAAGGGCAAGACCTACCAGAAGCTCCAAGAAGAAGCGACCGTCGACGAGAAAACCGGCCTCGCGAACTACCGCGTCTTCTACAAGAAGCTGAGGGACGAATGGGAGCGCTCCGAGCGCTACAAGCTCCCCCTCTCTCTGGTCATGCTGGACCTGGACGACTTCAAACGGGTCAACGACTCCGTCGGGCACCCGGCCGGCGATCGCGTGCTTCGCGAGTTCGCGATGCTCGTCTCGGGCGGCGCGCGCGGAACCGACCTCGCCGCCCGCTACGGCGGCGAGGAATTCGCGATGATCCTCCCGCACACCGACCGCGACCGGGCGCAGCGCGTCGCCGAGCGTGTCCGCGCGGCCGTTGCCGACTTCAGCTTCGTCGAGCCCGAGCACCCGCTCAAGGTCACGGTGTCTGCCGGGGTCGCGACGTTTTCGACCGGACACGACATCGCCTCGGCCGAACAGCTGGTCGCCGCCGCTGACCGCGCGTTGTACACGGCCAAGCGCGAAGGCAAGAACCGGGTCGTGGTGCACCAGCCGAAAGCGGTCAACGGCTAGGGTCGGATCTCGCTCCACCCGGCGAACACCTCGCGAAGGCCCGCCTCGATCTCACCGACAACGCCGTCGTAGAACTCCCGCGCCTTCGCCGCATCCAGCACCGGCGCCCCTTCGGCGGCGGACTCCTTCCGATCGAGGATGATCGAGGCCGGGAAGGGGCGCGCCCTCAGTCCCGGGTGCCGCGCGAAGCGGCGGATCTTCGTGGCCCGCGCGCCGTCGATCAGATCCGGTGCGATCGCGACGACCATCGCGGTCTCTTCGACGCCGGCGTGTCCCGGGATCGTCGCCGGATAGATGCGGGACGCGAGCTCCTCCGCGAAACCCCACCATTCGACGGCGACGGCGTAGGCCCGTTTCTCATTCCACAGGCGTGCGACGACATCGGCGACTTCCGAGCTTTGTCCGCCATGCCCGTTGAGCATCACGATCCGTCGAAAACCGGCATCGACGAGTCCCGCGGTCGCTTCGAACAGGTAGCTCCGGAACGTCGCCGCCGAAACGGTCGTCGAGCCGGGATACGGCAACAGCGTGTTGGTGACCCCGTACGCGATCGGCGGCGCGATCAACGCATTGAGCTTCGGCGCAAGCGCGGTGGCGAGCGCCTCGGGGATGATCGTGTCGGTCCCGAGCGGAATGGCCCCGTGCGCCTCGATGGTCCCGACGGGAACGAAGGCGAGGTCGCAGCGGGACGGCACGCGGTCACGAAACTGCTCCCAATTCAAGTCGTTGATCCGCAAGCTCATGGGGTTCGTCTCCAGGCGACGATCGCCGCGATCAAGAGGGTCGAGATCGCCGCCCAGGCCGGCACGTCGCCGATGCGATCGTACACGGTGCGACCGCCGGTCAGCGGCAGCTCGTGGACGCGGACGTCTTCCGTATCCAGGCGCGTGCGCTCCACGTCACGACCCAGCGGGTCGACGAACATCGAGATTCCGGTGTTCGCGACCCGTACGAACGCAGTGCGGTTCTCGATCGCGCGGAGCCGGACGGTATTGGCCTGATAGGCCTGGAAGAACGTCGTGCCGAACCACGCGTCGTTCGTGATGACCGCCTGAACGGTCGCGCCGGCGTTCCGCAGGCGGCGCTGGAGGTCGAAGAAGAGCTCTTCGTAGCAGACGCTGACCCCCATCTGGGTACCCGCCACGGGAAGCGGCGTGTCTTCGGGTCCGGGCTTGAACCCGCCCGACAGCCAGCGCGCCCAGCCCCCGCGACCTGCGAGCCACGGGCCAAGAACCGGCTCGAAGGGGATCGCCTCGACGAACGGAACGAGGTAGACCTTCGCGATCCACGTGCGATCGAGGGTGCCGTCCGGGTGAACGACGAACGCGGCGTTGTACGCGTCGTGCGCGTCCTTGCCCCGGACGACCACGTACTCCAAGCCCACGACGATCGTGACCGCCGCCGACTTCGCCAGCGTCTGCACCTCGGGAAGGGCGTAGCTGCCCGCGTGCTCCGGCCTGAAGTACAGCGGCCGCGGACGTGCCGTTTCCGGCCAGATCACGACCTCGGCGCCCAGCGACGCCGCCTTCCGTGTGAGATCCGCAAGCAGCTGGTCCTGCCGGGAATCCTCCGCCGGGTCCCACTTCACGGAGAGCGGGATGTTCGGCTGAAGAAACGCGATGCGGAGGTGACCGGTCGCCTCCGGCGGATGCGTCCATTTCCAGCCGTCATAGGCGAGGATCGACGCCGCGAGCACCCCGAGCGCGGCAAGCGCGCGCACGCGACGGCCCGGGATGCGCGCGCGCCACGCTTCGTAGACCAGCGCATTCGCGAGCAAGAGAGCGAGGCCAACGCCGTACGGTCCGGCGAGATCGGCGAATTGCATCAGGAAGGGAACCGTCCCGAGGCTCTGTCCGAGGTGTTGAGCGGTCATGCGGAGATCGCCTTGGGCCTCGCACCATTCGAGCGTCAGCCACACGGCCGGCAGCAAGATGGAATACGACCACCGCGTGCGCGACCTGAGCCACGCGAGGGCGATCATCGCGATCGAGAGGAAGGCGGCGAAGATCGCCGCCAGTCCCAGGTAGGCGAACAGTCCGAGGAAGCTGAACGTGAGCATGGACCGCATCCAGCTCAGCGCCGGAAGAAACGCCGCCAGACCGAACACGAACCCCGCGTTGCGCCACGCACGCCACGGACGGTCGAGGTTCGCGTCGATCCAGTAGAGCAGGGGCACGAGCGCGACGAGATTCGGAACGACGAGGCCGAGCGGAAAGTAGCCGACAGCGAGGGTCAATCCGGCGAGACCGGGAAGCTTGACGGGATCTTTCGCCCACCGTTCCATCACGAGGTCGCCATCGTAGCGGGTGCTATCATCGCTGCAATGGTCGAGTCCAACCGCGAGAATGAGATCAAGCTCGCGTTTTCGTCAGCCCAGACCGCGGTCACACAGCTTTTGGCGGCGGGTGCCCGGCCGGTTCACGCGCGCGCCTTCGAAGACAACGTGCTGTTCGACTTCGGCGACCGGTCGCTTCTGGACAGCGGACGCCTGCTGCGGCTCCGCGAGTGGAACGGCTCCGCATGGCTGACCTTCAAGGCGCCCGCGGGAGACGGCCATCGCCACAAGGTTAGGGTCGAGCACGAAGTTGCGGTCTCCGATCCCGGCCAGATGCGCTCGATTCTCGCCGGACTCGGTTTTTCTCCCGCGTACCGCTATCAGAAGTACCGGTCGACCTACGAGCTGCCCGGCGTCGAAGCCGCTGTCGACGAAACGCCGATCGGCACGTTCGTCGAGCTCGAGGGCGCTCCCGCCGCCGTCGACCGGGCCGCGCGCGCTCTCGGCGCGACGCCTTCGGAGTTCATCCGGGAAACCTACCGCGAGCTCCAGGAGCGGGATGCGGCGGCGCGCGGTCTGGTCGCGGGTGACATGCTCCTATGAAGGCGATGCTCCTCGCGGCGGGTGTCGGCGAGCGCATGATGCCGATCACGCGCGTAGTCCCCAAGCCGTTGATTCCCGTGCTCGGGCGTCCGTTGGCACCGCAGGTCCTTTCCCGCCTTGCCGCAGAGGGAGTCGAGGAAGCGGTGATCAACCTTCACCATCTCCCCCGTCCCCTGCGAGACGCCTTCGGGGACGGTACGGCGCTCGGACTCCGCGCTCTTCATTACTCCCTCGAGGAAGAAAAGCTCCTCGGCACCGGCGGCGGGCTGGCGCACGCGGGGGACCGCCTTCGCGGAGCGGGGCCGATCCTCGTCCGGAACTCGGATTTCCTGTCCGACATTCCCCTGTCTCAGGTCGTCGCGGCGCATGCCCGCTCGAAGTGCCTGGCGACGCTCGTGGTCGTCCCGCATCGAGAAGGTTTCACCCGCGTCACCGTCGACTCGCGGGGCCGTGTCACCGGTTTCGGCGGAACCGGCGAGGGCGCCTACCTCTTCACCGGCTACCACGTGATCGAAGAATCGGTGCTGGACCTGATCCCCCGCGGGGTCGTCTCGGACATCGTTCGCGAGGTCTACTTCGGACTCGCTGCCGAAGGCCGCCTGAACGCGTACGTGCACGGAGGCCTCTGGTGGGAGTTCGGCCACCCGCGCGAGTACCTCGATGGCTCGCTGCGTGTGATCGAGCTGCCCCCTGAGAAGCGATTGCGCCTGGGAGATTTCGATCCGGTGCGCCGGGTGGACGAGGCCCTCGCGGCGATCGGCGCCGGCGCCGATGTGTCTGCGCCGCGGATCGAGCTGGTGGGAACGGTCGCCATCGGAATGGGGGCGATGGTGGCCGAAGGCACCTCGGTCGAGGACACGGTCGTGATGCCGGAGGCATGGATCGGTCCCGGCTCGGTTCTTCGCCGCTGCATCGTGGGCCCCGGGACCGAGCTCCCGAAGCTGTTCGAAGCCACCGAGGCCGTCATCGTGACGGACCCGGATCCGGACGCGGCGTTGACGCAGGGCGTGGATCGCGTCGCCGGGTTGCTCGTCCGGCGCTTCGCCTCCGCCGGCCACCGATGAGTGACCTCCGCCCCGAGCTGGCCTCGACGCTAAGCTCCCTGTATCCCGGTTTCCGCCACGGCACGCTCCCGGGAGATGCATCGACTCGCCGGTTCCATCGACTGTTCCTCGCCGATGGACGCACTCGCATCGTCATGGACTACGGCGCGGCGTTTCAGGGCGAAACCGACGACGTGAGGCTCGCGCGCATCTTCGAGAAGGCCGGGCTTCCCGCGGCCGGAGTGTTCGACGTCTTGCCCGAAGCGGGGGCCCTCGTCTTGGAAGACCTCGGCGACGACACGCTGGAGACGGCATTGGAACGCGGCGATCCTTCCCGCGAGGCGCTCTATCGCTCCGCGGTCGCACTGGCCGCGAAGATCTCCTCACGAGGCACCCAAGCGCTGGCGCGATCCGACCGCGCGGCGTCCCCGGCTCTGGACGAGGAGCGCTTTATGTTCGAAATGCGCTTCTTTCTCGAGCACTACGTCGGTGCGTTTCTAGGACGGCCCGACACGAGCCGGGAGCTGACCGAGACGCTTTACGGGCTGGCGCGAACGGTCGCCGCTCACCCTCGGGTTCTTTGTCATCGCGACTACCACAGCCGCAACATCATGGTGCGACCGAACGGGTCCTTGGCCCTGGTCGACATCCAAGACGCCCGATGGGGGCCGGACACCTATGACCTGGCGTCACTCCTGCGAGACGCCTACGTGGAAATCGAGGATTCCGACGTCGAAGCGTTGATCGCTCATTATGGCCGCGAGTTGCCGGAAGCCCCCGACACCGAGGCATTTCGCTCGCGGTTCGCCCTGACTTCCGCCCAAAGAATGCTCAAGGCCCTGGGAACCTTTGGTTATCAAATCGCAGTTCTTGGACGCGAGCGTTACCGCGACGCGGTTCCACGCACGCTGCAGCGGCTCGCTCGAGTGCTTCCAGTACACACCCAAACTAGAGAGCTGGCAGAAGTCCTGACGAAGTCTTCCCTTCTCGTTAGCTGACCTTCACCCCCTCGAAGCGAAGTGCGGGAACGATGGGCCCGGCCGAACTCACGACTGTGACACCCATTCGATGGCTGCAGGCGGCGAGCAACCACCTGGGGTCGACTCGGAGCCACTTTCTCCCAACGGAAGTGTCAAGTTCGAGCACCCAAAGAGTGGGTGACATTCGGATCACTCGCGCATGCGTGGTTGGAGCCGGATCGCCTCCGGCGTCCGATGACGCCATGACAAGGTTACTGGCCGACTCGACCGGTGAGTTGCGGAAAGAACTCCTCCAAAGCGTTCCGGGCCCCGCCAACCGGCCCACCCATACAGCTCCTTCCGCGAGAACTCGCCGGGTGGTTGGAAAGCCGCTGTCGTCGAAAGTTCCACCTGACAGACCGTCCGAGTATCTCGGGTCGTCGGCAATCTCCCAACCCGGACCGACTCTGGGCTTTTGGTTGGCACTCGGTCCATGAAATTGGTCCACTAACGCGCTCACCACCGGTCCGGCCGCGTCGTTGGAGAGCGTGAGCGTCTGTCGTCGGCCCGCTATGGGTGCCGATTGACTGACTTCATTCGGTAGATCGAAGCAGTCCTCCCAACGCTCAAACCCGCGCTGGGCCACGAGCCGCACGCGGGGGGTGTCGGCAACTCCCCAAAGCCGATGCCGACGCCGCACCGCGACCCATCCGTCGGCGCCAATCAGAGTCTCGAGCGTCGTTCCCGCCTCGATCGACCGAAGAAACGGCCGACGAAGGAGCGCGCTCCGAAGGGCGTCCTCCGAGGGAATTACGGCTTGGGCATCCAGATCGAATCGCTCTGCCGGAACGTCGGCCCCGCGCGGCACGAGGGCGGGCCGCTGCGGTCCGCTCTCCATCGCCGCCTCGAGGGTCCAATCCAGGGCCGAGTTGCTCCATCCCGACGACGCCGCGAACGCGGCGCGATTGGCTCCTCGTGGCATGACCCGCAGCGCATGCCCTGTCTCCCTCACAAGCTGGAGTTCGACGTCTTCGGCGGAGGATCGTTGCGACACACGAATTCGCGACGACGCCTTGGCGTAGAGCTCGACCTGCGCCGTCGGCACCTTCCCCGAAGCTCGACGCCACAGCGCGCGCGCGCGATCGATGACGTGCTCGACATCGATGACCGACTCCGCGTGCACCACACCGAACCTTTCAAATTCGCTCATGAACAGACCGTGACCAGCCCTATGCGGATTGTCGGCGCGCCGACGCTCACGGCCAGGGGTTGACCATCGCGCACGCAGGAACCGATGCACGTGTCGAATGTCAGATCGTGAGCGACACGGTCAATCGCGTGCCATGCGTCGCGCGCGTTGAGCTCCAATATGAACGTGCCGATCGGCTCCGCGCAGCGTCCGCCCACGATTCGATCCGCGTCCGTGACCGTGAAGGAAGCCCGACCGCTTGCGGGGTCAGTGTGACCAGCGATCAGCCGTCGAATGAACACACCCCCTTCCGTCGACCGAAGGATCTCGGCAGGGTCATCGACTCCCGCGCCGACATAGGTGCAGCCCATTCGGGGGAGGATCGAATCGAGGTACGACGCTCGCCTGCCGTGCCCAGTCGGGGCCACGCCGAGGCGCCGTGCGGACAACCGGTCGTGCAGGCCCCCAACCACCCGATTGCGTTCGATCAAGACCGCCGCCCCCGTCGGGGTCCCCTCGTCGTCCAGGCTCCACGCTCCCCTCCCGCGACGGGGATCGTCGATGACCGACACCTCCCTGCGACACCGAAGGACGCTCGTGCCGTGGAGCCAGGTCCTGGCCTCCGAGACGACGTCGCCTTCCAGCGCGTGTCCGATCAGCTCGTGGACGACGACCCCAGCCGTTCCCGGAGCGAACACCGCGGCGCACGTTCCCGGATCGATAGCTCCCAGCCGCTTGCTTCGAGTCTCGAGGCGATCGAACGCTGCGTCGAATCTCCGGCGCAGCAGCTGCGGATCGTTTGGGTGTAGCGCCACGTCGAGCGTCGTCCACCCTAAGCTCGGCTCATCCCGCCTGAGCCGAAGCTCGAGCCTCGAGCCTCGCCGGGTTTCGCTCTGCACCTGGGCGCTCGCGCGGACCACCCAAACGTCCTGCCGAAAAGACACGAGGCTCGCGGTCCAGCTCGTGGGGGGACGACCATGGGCTGCCTCCTCGATGGCTTGGAGCACCCGATCTTCGAGGCCGGCGACCCAGGCCATGTCCGGTGGATCGAGCCCTGGCGATCCGGGTTCCACATTCAGGTCGCTTCCGTGAACCGAGCGTTTGCCGGCGATCGTACCGCCCGTTGCGCGGGTCGCCGACCGCTCGCTGGCACCGTCGCTCCCCAAGACCACGCGCAGATCCACCCGGTCCTCGAAGAAGACGTGAGCGCTTGGGTCATCGGCGGAGAGGGATCGCGCGGCCGCATGAACCGCGACTTGAATCCCCTGTGGCAGCGAACTATGTTTCACGTGGCCGCCGAAGGGGCGTCCGCACCGGGGTAATTCGTAGAGCCTAGCGGCGGAGCGAGCTGCTCATAAGGTCGTCGAATGGCGAACTACATTGTACTTCTGATCGACTACGAGCCGCGCAGCATCGAGCGCTTCCGTGATCCCTTGGTGGGTGCGGGCTATACGGTCGAGGTCGCCACCGACGGCGTTTCGGGGATCGAGGCCTTCCACAGGCTCAACCCGGACATGGTCCTCGTCGAGGCGATGATCCCGAAGAAGCACGGGTTCGAGGTCTGCCAAGAGCTCAAGCGCACACCGCACGGCCGCCGGACGCCAGTCCTGATCACGACCGGCGTGTACAAAGGGCGGAAGTACCGGACGCAGGCGCTGCACATCTACGGCTGCGACGAGTACATCGAAAAACCGATCGCCCCGGAGCAGCTGCTGGAGATCGTCGGCCGGTTCTTGGGTCCCGGCTCGTCGGGACCGTCCGGTAGCTCGAAAGATTCGGAGTCGTCGGACTCCCCGGAGGGCCATGAAGGCAGGCAAGCGACTAGCTCCGCCAAGCCAATGCCTTCCGCCCCCCGAGCCGTTTCCCACACGACAGTCCAGTCGCGGCCGGTCGCTGTGCCGAGGGCCCTCCTGAGCGACGAGACCGAAGACGAGATCATGGCCCGGCTCGATGCGATCCTCCCGGGCGATGCAGCCGTGCCGCAGTCCGCCGGCCACGCGTCGCACGCGGTCATGGCGGCGGTGGACGTGGTCGCCGAGCCCGTGCAAGACGCTCCCGGCTTCGACCCCATTCCGGACGTCGATCCCGAAAACGACCCGTTTGCGCAGATGCGCGCGGAGCTCGACGCCGAGCTCGGGCAGTTCTCCGCCGCGCTCGCGCTTTCGCCGTCGGCCGAGGCCACGGCGGAGCCGTTTCCGTCGGATCAGCAGAGCTCTCCTTCGGTCCTCGAGTCCCTGCCGCTCTCCGAAATCGAGGCTCCTGCGCCCGTCGAGTCTCCCGAATCGTCCGGCAGCCCGGACGAGAAGCCGGGACAGGTGGTTAGCTTCGACACGAAGCGTTCGCGAAAGAACAAGAAGGGGAAAGCGCCGAAGGCGGCCCCCTCGCGCTCACAGCAGACCGCCGGGATCGTGGTCACGCCTGCCGCCCTCCCGCCGATGCCCGAATCGAAGCCGGCGACGACCGCTGTGGCCTCGAAATCGCGCCCCGCGGCCGCTCAGGAATCCACGGGCGCAAAACGCCGAGGCGCGGCTGTTTGGATTTGGGCAGGCGTCGGCGTGCTCGCGGTCGGAGCGACCTACTTGGCCATCTCCTGGAAAGGATCGACGGCGGACGAGCTGCCCGCAGCGACGCAGATAGCCACCCACACGCGGGCGACGGCCTCGGTTCCAGCGAGAGAGGCTGCGCCCGAGCCTGCCGCGCCGGCTGCGGCGGCACCGCTCCCCGAACCGGCGCTGGCGCCGGCGCCGGCGCCGGTTGCAATGGTGCCACCTCCCCCGGCACAGCCGCGCTCCGAGGCCCCGACGACCAACCTCGACGCGAACAAGAAGAACGCAACGAAGCCGGTGAAATCTCCGGACATTCCCGCCAAGAAGGCGCCCGAAGCGGTGGCCGTTGCGGGGGCGCACGTGACCCCACCGGCGTCCAAGCCCAACGCGAAGTCCGTCGACCGCCAGAAGCCGCCCTCCCAAACCGCCCCCGCCCAGCTCGACGCCGATGAGAGCGTCGCCGGGGTCGAAACCTTGCCGAGCGCGCCGGCTCCCACGCCTGTCGAGACGATCGCTCCGGGAACGCTGGTTGCGATCGACGAAACCGACGCATGGCCCGCCAGCCTGAAGCGCAACCTCCCGACCTATCCGATGGTGGCGCGACAGCTGGGCCTGGAGGGGACGGTCGTGATGAATGTGCTGGTCAACGAGCGCGGGACCGTCGATCAGGTCGTTCTCGTCAGCGGCATCACGGGCGGCGACCTGAACGAATCGGCGATGCGCGCGGTCAGAAGCTGGACCTACCGCCCTGCGACGAAGCAAGGAGTCCCGGTGAAGGTCTGGACGTCGGAGCAGATCTCCTTCAAGCGTTAGCGTCCGCTCGCTTCACGTTCCACCCCCGGGATAACATCCGGCGGCGTGTTCCCGCCCCTCCGACGTCTGCTGCTTGCCTGCGCGGTGCTTGCCGCGCTCCCTGCGTGCACGAAGCCGGGAACGCCGGCCCCGCAGGGTCGCAATCCGCAGCGAATCGTCTCGCTCACACCGGCATTGACGGAAACCCTTTTCGCGGTGGGGGCGGGCGATCGCGTCGTCGGGGTCACGCAGTTTTGCGACTTCCCGCCCGATGCGAAGACACGGCCGAAGGTCGGAGGCTACGTCAACCCATCGGTCGAAGCGGTGCTGGCGCTTTCTCCCGATCTGGTCGTGGTCAGCCCGGGGCCCGGGAATCGCGACGCAGCCCTGGCGATGCAACGCGCCGGCCTCCGCGTCGAGATCGTCGCCGCAGAAACCCTTGAAGACTCCCTCGCCGCGATCGAGTCGGTCGCGCGCTTGACCGGAGACGTCGAGCGGGGCCGGACGCTCGCCGCGTCGATCCGGGCCGAGCTCGACGCGATCGCCAAGCGCGTCGCGCCGGCCCGGCCGGTCCGCGCTTTCTTTTGCATTCAGACCGAGCCGATCATCGCCGCGGGGCGAGACACCCTTCCGGCGCAGCTTTTGGCGGTCGCCGGGGGCGTGAACGTCGTGGAGGCGCCACGTTATCCGCGACTGGACATCGAGGCGGTCGCGGGGGCTAAGCCCGAGATCATCCTTCAGGCGCGGATGGATCTGTCCGCCGGGGACGCCCACGTCGAGGATGCGTTCTGGAAGCGCTGGCCGTCTATCCCCGCGGTCTCGTCGGGCCGGGTGGTCGTTCTTCCCGACGACCTGACGCTCAGGCCGGGGCCGCGCGTGGCGCTGGCGGCGGAGGAGCTCGCGCGGATCCTCCACGGCGACCCAGCCGGATCCGGGGCGCGGTGACCTCCCTGGGATCGAAGCCACGCCGGATTCCCGGCCTGCTCTTGCTGGCGGCCGGGGTTTTGGCGGCGGCGGCGATCGCCGCGGGGGTGGGATCGAGCGACCTGACGCTCCACGACGTCGTGATCGCCCTTGCCGGCGGAGGCGACGCATCGACTCGCGGCATCGTGATCGATTTCAGGCTGGCCCGCGTGCTTCTGGCGGCCTGCGTGGGGGCGGCGCTCGCGGCTGCGGGCGCGTCGTATCAAGCCGTGCTCCGAAACCCTCTCGCGGACCCGTTCATCCTCGGAGTCTCCGGTGGCGCGGCCTTGGGGGCGGTCTTGTTCATCGCAGCCGCACCCTCGGCCGGCCTGACGGATTCGATCGCGCGGCCGGCCGCGGCATTCTTCGGTGCCGTCGTGACGTTGATCCTGTTGTTCGCGTTGGCGCGCGTTCAAGGTCGTACCGAGACCACGGCGCTGCTGCTCACCGGCGTCGTGCTGAACGCCCTGGATTCGGCGGTGATCCAGTTCTTCGTCAGCGCCGGGGATCCGGCGCGATTCCAAGGGACGCTGTCCTTCCTCATGGGAGCGATGAACGCCCCGTCCTGGCGGACGCTCGCCACGGTCTTCGTCCTCGTCGCCTTCGGGCTCGCGGTGCTGTTCGCCCACGCGCACACGCTCAACTTGCTGACGCTCGGCGACGAAGAGGCCGCGCAGCTCGGCGTGGGTGTGGATCGCGCGCGTTGGACGATCGTGCTCGCCGCATCGCTGGTCACGGCGGCGGCGGTGGCGTTCACCGGGATCATCGGCTTCGTCGGCCTGATCGTCCCGCACGCGATGCGGGGGATCTTCGGTCCGGACCACCGCGTTTTGCTGCCGGCCAGCGCGCTCGGTGGGGCCGCGACGCTCATGCTCGCGGATGCCGCGGCGCGGACCCTGATGGCGCCCACAGAGCTTCCGGTCGGTGTCGTCACCGCGCTCGTGGGCGGCCCGTTCTTCCTGACCCTCTTGATGCGACGGTTGAGGGCATCGTGAGCGGCGAGGCGCTGGCCCTGCATCGCGTCGACTTCGCCTACGGACGGGTGCCGGTCATCGCGGGGCTGGACCTTTCGATTGGGCTTCGCACCATCACCGGGATCCTTGGGCCCAACGGTAGCGGGAAGACCACGCTGGTCCGACTGGCTTCGGGCGCGCTCCGGCCGGGTGCGGGGCGCATCGATCTGTTCGGCTCCGACCTGTCCGCGCTTCCGCCTCGTGAGCGGGCGCAGCGTGTGGCGGTCGTGCCTCAAGAGACGCATCCGGTCTTCGACTTCACAGTGGAAGAGATCATCCGGATGGGCCGCGCACCGCACCTGGGCCTGCTGGGGCTCGAAGCGCCCCGCGACCGCGCGATCGCACGCGACGCGATCGAGCGCTGCGAGCTGACGCACGTCGCCGGGCGCTCGTTTCTCGCGCTCTCAGGGGGGGAGCGGCAACGCGTGATGCTCGCGCGTGCGCTGGCGCAGGAGGCGCAGCTGTTGCTTCTGGACGAGCCGACGGCGTTTCTCGATCTCGCGCATCGCTTGGCGGTTTACGCCCTGCTGACGCGGCTCCACCGCGAGACCGGCCTGACGGTAGTCGTCGTCAGCCACGACATCAACCTCGCCGCGCGACACTGCGACCGTCTCGTCCTGTTGCGGCGCGGATCGATCGCGGCCGACGGCTCGCCCGACGAGGTCCTGCGGCCCGACCCGATCCGATCGGTCTACGAGGTCGAGGTCGACATCGGCCGCGATCCGGCCTCCGGGCGTCCGTTCGTGATTCCGCTGGGCCCGAGCCCGTCCGCGTCTTGACAGCGCTCCGCCCGCCCGCATAACGTGCCGCGGTCAGGGTCGCTCTTTTTCAGATCAGCGCTCGTCGAGGGAAGCGGGTGAGAATCCCGCGCGGCCCCCGCCACTGTGAACGGGGACGCCCCGGGCATGCATCCACTGAACGTCAGTGATCTCGATCGAGGTCGGGCGTTTGGGAAGGAGCCCGGAGGCGGACGATCCGTGAGCCAGGAGACCGGACGAGCGCACATCGCGCTGTCGCGCCAGACGAACGGGAGGTTCGCATGCGGCGTTCGGGTCTCCGTCTCCTCATTCCATCTTTGTTGTTGTGCCTGCCTGTGGTTTTTCGACCGGCTGCGGCGGAGTCCGCCGTCGACGCCGGCGTGGAAGAGCGCGTCGTGGTGACCTCCACGCGCCTCGATGACAAGCCCGCGCCTGTCAGCGAAGTGCCGGCCTCGATCACGATCCTGGACCGCGAGCAGATCGAAGCGAGCGGCGCGCGCAACCTCCAAGAGCTCCTGGTGGCCGAAGCGGGTGTGTCGGTCGTCGACCAAGTCGGCAACGACGTGCAGAAGACTCTCGACCTTCGAGGATTCACCGGAGGCAAGGGCGTCGCGGTGTTCGTCGACGGCGCCCGTGTGAACGACCCTCGCAACAACGGGGTCGCCTTGGAGCAAGTTCCGCTGGAGGCGGTCGAGCGGGTCGAGATCACGCGCGGACCTGCCGCCGCGCTCGCCGGCGGGGGGGCGGAGGCCGGCGTCATCCGCATCGTCACACGTCGTGGCACCGTTCCGGGCGCGTCGCTCACCGCCTCGGCGGGCACGTGGGACACACAGCGCTACGACGGATCGTACGGCGCCGATTTCGGCCGTTTCGATCTGTTCGTCGCGGGCACCTACGACACGACCGAGGGATTCAAGCCGAACGCCGACGGGCATCAAACACGACTCGATGCCGCGGCCGGCGTCGACCTCGGCGGGGAGCGCCGGCTATCGCTGTCTGTCCTGTCCTCCGATCTGACGTACGGGAACCCCGGCGCGCTCACTCTCGCCGAGTTCGAAGCGGACCCGCGTCAAAACGTGTTCAACCAGCTCGACGACACGGACGACGAGCTCCGGCAAGCGTCGCTCAATTTCCAGGGTGGGATGGGCGCGGGATGGTCGATCGCCGCAAACGTCGCCTACCGGACCGGCCACACGGAATCGCTCACGACCGGCCGCTCCGCACCGGTCTTCGGGGGGTTCTTCCTCGACTCCGACGGATCGGCGTGGACTGGAGCGGCGCAGGCCACCTGGGACGCCGGCTCGGCGCGAAGCGGGCACCGGCTGGCCTTCGGCGTCGAGTGGCTCGACGGCGACACGGACAGCACCGGATTTTTCACGTCTCCCACGGCTCCGGGTGATTTCGACCCTTCGACCCCGTCATCGCTGAACACCGCCGGCACGCGCAACGGCGCGCTGTTCGTGCAGGACGCGTGGACGATCAGCCCAAGGTGGTCGTTGAGCGCGGGCGCGCGCGGCGACAACAGCCGGATCCGCTACGTCGAGACGATCCCCGGCACGACGCCTTCGGACTCGAAGACGTTTTCGGAGATCTCGTTCCGCGCCGGCGCCACGTTCCGCCCGACGGATCGCGTCGATCTCTATCTTTCGTATGGGGACGGTTTCTTGCCCCCGACCGCCGAGCAGCTCTTCGCGTTCCCCCTGTTCGGCAGCAATCCCGATTTGCGACCGGAGGACACGCGGGCCTTCGAGCTGGGCGCCCGCGGACGCGGGACCGCCGGATCGATCGAGGCCGCGATCTTCTGGACCGAAACCCAAAACGAGATCGTCTTCGATCCGACACCGACGGTGGACGACCTGTTCGGACAGAACGTGAACGCCGACGCGACGCGCCGTCGCGGCATCGAGCTGTCCGCAAGCGGCCGGATCGGGCGCGGTCTGTCGGCTTTCGGCAATGTCACCTTCACGGACGCGGAGTTCACGGCCGGCGTCAATGCCGGCAAAGAGGCTCCGCTGGTTCCCAAGTACCGCGTCGGCGCGGGGTTCGACGCCGCGATTCCGGGCGGGGTCGGCGTGCGGACCGAGGTGCAATACGTCGGCGCGCAAGTGCTCGACAACGATCCGGCCAACACGCGGACAAAGCTGGGCTCCTACGCAGTCGTCAACCTCCGCGTGCGATGGGAACGCTCCGTTGGGGCAGATCCGGGGCACCGCCGCGGACGCGTCGGCTTGTTCGCCGAAGCGAAGAATCTCCTGGACGAGCAGTACGCGACGCGAGGGATCTTCGCGTTCGACTTCTCGACGGGGACCTCCGCGGATTTCGTGACGCCGGCTCCGGGGCGGCGGTATCTTGCCGGCTTGAGCTGGCGGCTCTAGGCCGCCGCCGCGAGGGAGCCACGATGCCGCGCCTGACGAAGATCTACACGAAGACCGGCGATGACGGCACGACCGGCCTGGGCGGCGGCCAGCGCATCCCGAAGGATTCCCTTCGCATCGAGACCTTCGGCACCGTCGACGAGCTCAACGCGCAGATCGGTGTCGCCCTGGCCGCCGGCCTCGAATCGAGCCTGACGTCGGAGCTGACGCGGATCCAGCACGAGCTGTTCCATCTCGGCAGCGACCTGTGCGTCCTCGAAGCGGACAAGCCGGAAAGACCGGTGCCGGTGATCGAGGCCAAGCACGTGACCGCGCTGGAGAGCGTCATGGACAGGATGACCGAGCGGCTCGGGCCGCTGACGAACTTCATCTTGCCCGGAGGCTGCGTCGGCGCGGCTCGAATTCACGTCGCGAGAACCGTATGTCGCCGTGCCGAGCGTCTCGCCGTTGCCCTCGCCCGCGAGGAGCCGATCGGCCCCTCCGTCATCCCGTACCTGAATCGCCTTTCGGATGCGCTGTTCGTGATGGCCCGCTGGGAGAACCGCTATCGCGGCTTCGAAGACACCACCTGGGACTCGCGGCTCTAGGGGACAGTCCCCTTTTTCCTACAAATTCAAACCGACCGGCTTCCGTCATTCCGCACTGCTGCACGCGTTTGAATTTGTAAGAAAAAGGGGACTGTCCCCTAGAGCCGCGACGTCACCGAGCGGGTCGTGCCGACCATGAACTGCAAGCATTGGATGACCGTTTCCCGCATCTGGGCGCGGTCGGCGATGATGTCGATCATGCCGTGCTCCAGGAGAAACTCGGAGCGCTGAAAGCCGACCGGGAGCTTCTGCCGGATCGTCTGCTCGATCACGCGCGGGCCGGCGAAGCCGATCAGGGCCTTGGGCTCGGCGATGATCAGGTCACCGAGCATCGCGAACGACGCGGTCACGCCCCCGGTCGTCGGATCGGTCAGGATCGAGATGTAGGGGATCCCCTTCTCGTCGAGCCGCGCGAGCGCGCCGGAGATCTTGGCCATCTGCATGAGGGAGAGCGCGCCTTCTTGCATGCGCGCGCCGCCCGAGCAGGAAATGACGATCAGGGGGCAGGATGCGCCGTGCGCGCGCTCCGCCGCGCGCGTGATCTTCTCGCCGACGACGCTGCCCATCGACCCGCCCATGAAGCCGTACTCCATGGCCGCGATGACCAGCGGCATGCCGCCCATGAGCCCTTCGCTCGAGACGATCGCGTCCTTGAGGCCCGTCTCTTTCTGATAGCTCGCGATCCTCGCGCTGTAGGGCTTCGAATCAACGAATCCGAGCGCGTCGACGGGTGCGATCTCGGTGTCGAACTCGCGGTAACGGCCGTCGTCGTACATCGTTTCGAGCCGCTCGCGAGCGCTGATCCTGAAATGGTAGTTGCACTTGGGGCAGACGTTGGAGTTCCGTGCGACTTCCTTCTTGTAGATGATCTCTTTGCAGTTGTCGCACTTGACCCAGAGCCCTTCCGGGATCGTGAGCTTCCGGTCGGGGGCTGGCAGCTTGGGAGTCTTTTCCTTCTTGAACCAAGCCATATTCGGACCCTACCAGCGGCTTCCCGGCGGCGTCAAGGCGGTCCCGCCAGCTCCAGGACGCGCAATTTGCCGGACCGGGCGAGCTCCCGAAGCCGGGCCTGGAGGTCCAGGGGCAAGCGCTTCCGGTCCGCTTCGTCGAGAACGATCAAGGGGTTGTCGCCACGATCCAGCCTTTCGGCGAGCTTTTCCCCGGTCATCTTCTCCGGGATCCTGTCCGCGTAGTAAGTCAGGCTCGGCAAATTCATGTCGATCAGAACCAGCGGACGCACCGAGCGCAGGGCCGGGACCGCATCCACCAACGGCGCCGCGCTCCGGGTGCTGGCCAGCACGGGCGGTGCGACGACAACGAGCGTGAGGAAGAAGGTGAACGACGCGGCGGCCGCAGATCCGTAGACGATGCGGGGCGCGTTGACGAGGATGCCGTACAGAGCCGCGAGCGCCGCGGCGCCGAATGCGACGGCCCCGACGAGCGCCGCGGTCTGCACCGCGCCGGAGAGCTTGGTCGACGCGGCGATCCCCAGTCCCGACGCGATCGCAACGAGCGCGGTAGCGACCATGCTCGATCCCGCCCGGCGCTGCTTCGGATTGACGAGCGCTTGGCCGAGCTCGAACGTGACGACGAGCGCCGCCAGAGGCGCGAGGGGAAGGATGTAGTTCGGGAGCTTCCCCTTGCTGACCGAAAAAAAGACGAGCCCCGCCGTGAACGCCGCCGCGGCGTAAGGTCCGGTGGGCGAGTCCGTGTCGCGCCATCGCGAGAACCCGCGGACGATCCCCAGGAACAGCGGCCCTGCCCAGGGGAGGAAAGCGACCAAACAGACCGCAAGGTAGAACCACCACGGCTCGACGTGAGCGGTCCCGGCGACCGCCCGGTCCAAGACCTCCGCCCGCACGAGATGGACGACGTTCGTTCGGCCCACCCTCTCGAGGAAGACGAGTCCCCACGGCAGCACGACGGCGAGCGCGGCGAGGATCGCGGTCAGGCCGGTCTTGACGGACGGCACGACGTCGCGCCCCGTGGCCGTGCGTCCGGCCAAGATCATGACCAGGGGAAGAACGATCCCGACCGGACCCTTGACGAGAAAGGCCAGTCCCAAAAGGCCGCCGATCACCGCGGTGCGCTCGATTTCCGTGTGGTCGTGCTGTACGAGATCGAGCGCGATCACCGCCAAGACGTGAACCGACAACAAGGCGTCGAGCGTCCCGATCCGGGCGATGAGCACGACGAGCGGAGACGTCAAGAAAATCGCCGCCGCCCACGCCGAGCCCTCGACCCCGAATCGTCTCCAACCGATCCACGCGACCAGGAGCAAGGACATGAACGTCGCCGCAGCGGCGGGGAGCCGCGCCATCAGCTCGCTGGGCCCCGCGACCTGAAAGAGCGCCACCTGCACCCAATGCAGAAGCGGGGGCTTCACGAGGCGAGGCTGGCCTTCGAACGTCGGCACGACGTAGTCGCGGCTGTTCATCATCTCGACCGATGTTCGGGCGAAACGGGACTCGTCGGGATCGAGAAGCGGGTAGGCGCCCAGCCCCACGAAGAGCATCAAGACGGCCCCGGCAATCGCCGCGACCAGGGCAACCTTTCCTCGCTCCTCCACCGCGTTATGATATCCCGCTGTTTTCTTGGGAATCCCCGTGACGAACGATCCCATCGCATGGCTCTACGGGCTTCAGTCCCTCGGCGTGAAGCTCGGGCTCGATGGAATCCGTTCGCTCCTGGCGCTGCTCGACCATCCGGAAGGCTCTTACCCGGCGATTCTCATCGGAGGCACCAACGGCAAGGGATCCGCGGCGGCCTACTTGGACGCAGTGCTCGGCGCATCCGGGCTGCGGTGCGGACTCTACACGTCGCCGCATCTCGTCCGGCCCCACGAGCGCATCCGAATCGACGGACACGACATCGACGCCGCCGGGTTCGACCGAGCGCTGACTGTTGTTCGCGACGCGTGCGAGCGGGGTCTCCGGGAGGGCCGGCTCGCGGCGCAACCCTCCTTTTTCGAGGTCATGACCGCCTCCGCGCTGTGGAGCTTCGCCGCCTCCCGACTGGACGGAGCGGTTCTCGAGGTCGGGCTGGGCGGAAGGCTCGACGCGACAAATGCGACGGACCCCGTGATTTCGGCGATCGTCAGCATCGGCCTGGACCACACGGCGATCCTGGGGCCGACCCTGCAGGCCATCGCGGCCGAGAAAGCGGGGATCGTTCGCGCCGGCCGCCCGTTGATCTCCGGTGTCTCGCAGCCCGAGGCCGTTTCGGAGCTCCGCCGGCGGTGTGACTCCGTGGGTGCGATCTACCTCGACGCCCGGCAGACGCCTTTGCCGCCGGGCGTCCGTCTGGCCCTGGATGGCGCGCACCAGCGCCACAATGCGCGCGTCGCCGTTGCGACCTATGAGGCGTTCGCGTTGGCGATCGGCCGGCCGGTCGACCCCACAGCGGTTCGGCACGGCCTGGAAACCGCGCGGTGGCCCGGACGACTTCAGCTGGTGGCCGGCGCTCCCCCGCTCTTGTTGGACGGGGCCCACAACCCGGCGAGCGCGGAGGCGCTGGCGGAACATCTCGCAGTGCGCAGCGGAACCAAGCCGGTGCTCTTGTTCGCCGCAATGGCGGACAAGGACTTTGCCGGGATCCTCGGGCCGCTCGCACCGCACGTCGCGTCGGTCGTGACGACGTCGCCCAACGTCCCGCGCGCGGCGGACAGCACCCAGCTCGCCGCCACGGCGCGCGAGCTCGGCCTGCCTTCGGCGGCCGAGCCGGTCGTCGCGCGGGCGCTGGAGAAAGCCCGGTCGCTGGCCGGTCCCGGGGGTCTCGTGCTCGTCGCCGGATCGCTGTACCTGGTCGGGGCCGTCCTGGCTCTGCTCGAGGGAAGCGAAGGTCCCGGCCCCGTGGCGATGTGAGGTCGATCGAGGAGACACCGATGGGCACTTGGCGAAAGATGTTCGGTCCGAGCAAGCAAGAGATCTGGAAGCAGCTGAGCACCGAGGTTCAGGGCCGCTTCGTCGAGGGCGGCCTCTGGAAAGGGGACAAGGTCCAAGCCACCCACGGCGAGTGGACCGTCACGCTCGATACCTTCGCGGTTTCGACGGGCAAGGCCGTCATCGTGTTCACACGCATGCGCGCGCCGTACGTGAACCCCGACGGATTCCGGTTCACCGTCTACCCCAGGGGGATGTTCAGCGAATTGGCGAAGAAGCTCGGAATGCAGGACGTCGAGATCGGCGTTCCGCCGTTCGATACGAACTTCATCGTGAAGGGAACCGACGCATCGAAGCTTCGGGCGCTGTTTTCGGACGCGCGGCTCCGCGAGCTCCTCTCCGCGGAACCAGAGCTGCAGCTGACCGTCAGAGACGACGAGGGATGGTTCGGACCCAAGTTCGGAGACCAAGTCGATGAGCTGTACTACGCGGTCCCAGGCATTCTCAAAGACGTCGAGCAATTGAAGCGTCTGTACGCGTTGTTCAGCGAGACGTTGGACCAGCTGTGCCGCATCGGCTCGGCCTATCGAGAAGCTCCCGACGTCGTGCTGTGAATATCCACCGTCCGTCCCTGTCGTCCCTCAGGCTCGACGCCGAGCCCGCTCCCGGCGGAATCGACTGGCAGCAGGTCTTCGGCCGTGAAGGCCGGGTCGAAGTCGAGATCGGCATCGGCAAGGGACGCTTCCTGCTCGCGTCCGCGTCCGCCCGGCCCGAAGTTCTGCACTTCGGCGTGGAATGGTCGAACGAGTACCTGCGGCTGGTCGAAACGCGCGCCGAGCGCGCGAAGCTCGACAACGTGCGCTTCATGCGGGCGGACGCGGCCGACCTCGTGCGTCGCGCGATTCCGGACCGCTCCGTCTCGGCCTACTACGTCTTCTATCCCGACCCGTGGCCGAAAAAGCGTCACCACAAGCGGCGCTTCTTGCAGCCCGCGAACGTCGAGGCGCTGGCGCGGACTCTCGTGCCGTCGGGGTGGCTTCACGTGGCGACCGACCACGACGATTACTGGACCGTGATCGAGCCGCTCCTCGACGCGCACGCCGCTTTTGCACGTCAGCCGTCGTTCGGAGGGGTGGAGTTCCCGCTCCCGGTGGATGGTCCGCTGACCAATTTCGAAGCCAAGTACGCGGTGGAGGGCCGCAACCGCCACCGGGGGACGTGGAGGCGCCGTTAGGCCCTGATGTACACTTTGCGCCGCTTTGCCGCGTCCGAGCCGGGCGGTCGAGAACGCACAGGAGAGTAGCTCAATTGGCAGAGCACCGGTCTCCAAAACCGGGGGTTGCAGGTTCGATTCCTGTCTCTCCTGCCACCGCAGCATCGACCGCCCCGAGCTTGAAGGTCCTTCTCACCGGGCATCCCGGGTCCGGCAAGACCACCTCGGTCCGATCGGTCGTCGAGCGGCTCCGTGGCCGCATCCCCATGACCGGGTTTTACACCGAAGAATTGCGGGACGGCGGCCGCCGGGTCGGCTTTCAAGGCGTCACGCTCGACGGCCGGACGTTTCCCCTTGCGCACGTCCGTGGCAGCGGAGGCCTTCGCGTCGGCCCCTACGGCGTCGACCTGTCGGGTCTGGAGTCGATCGGGCTCGACGCGCTGACCCCTCGCGAGCCGGGAACGCTCGTCGTGCTCGACGAGATCGGCAAGATGGAATGCCTGTCCGCGCCGTTCAAGACTCACGTCGCGAGGCTTCTGGATTCCGAGACGCCGCTCATCGCGACGGTCGCCGCGGTCGGCGTCGGGTTCGTCAAACGCGTGAGACACCACGCGCGCGCCAGACTCTTCACCCTCACGCGCGGGGACGCCGAGGGGATGGCGGGTGAGATTGCGCGCGTCGCGGGGCTCGCGTTCGGCGTGATGTAGGAGGGGCCCGTGGACGACGCTTCGAACGAGCTCGCCGCGCTGATCTCCGAAGTGCGGCACGACACGAACAACTCTCTGATGGCGATCATGGGATACGTGGAGCTTTTGCTGTCGCGCGACGACATGCCGGAGGCCGCGGTCTCGAAGCTCAAGGCGATCGAGACCGAGGCATTCAAGATCCGGGATCACCTCGCCCGAACGGCGTTCATCCGCCGCCCCAACCCTTAGCCGTCGCCTAGCGCGCGGCAGCCGCCCGGCCTGCGACCGTCGCGGCGGTCTGCCGGACCCGCGGGCTCTCCGGCGCGCATCGGAGCGCTTCCGCGATCTGCGCCATCGCATCGCCGTGGCGCTCCAAGGCGGAGAGCATCATCGCGGCGTTCTCGTGCATCGACGCGTTGGACGGCTCCCGTTCGATGGCCTGCTGATACAGCTTGAGCGCCTGCGCGTAGTCGCCCTGCTCGACCCGGCAGCGGGCGAGCTCTGCGAACGGCGCGGCGGAATCCGGATGCTCCCGGGTCATCTCGGTGAAGACCCGCTCGGCATCGGCGATCCGTCTTTGCATGAGCAGGGACTGCCCGAAGGCGAACGCGGCGTCATGCCCGCCGGGGTTCTTTTCATGCGCGATCGCGTAGTTTTGCGCGGCCTCGCGATGCTTCCCCGAGGCGGACTGAGCTTTTCCGAGAAAAAACCAGGCGTCCGCCCCCGCAAACCCGGCGTCGATCGCCTGCCGGAAAGAGCGCTCGGCCTCCGGCCACATCGAGCGCTGCTGCACGGGCGGCACCGACCGGGCGAGGAGGGAGTACGCACGGCCGGTGTAGAAGGCACGGTCCGCCGGTGAGAACGACGCGAACGCGTCGGGCAGATACGGCTCGACGGCAAACGACGTCCGCGGAACCCTCGGCTGGTCGATCCGCCGCCGGATCCAGTGATCGGTGAAATCCGCGTGCCGATGGTCGCTGGGCTCGCCTTTCCTCATGTGGCAGCGCACGCAATCGTCCGGCGGGGTCGTGGCGGAACGGGCGGCGCGCGGAGCCGAGCACGCTTGCGTGGTGTGGCAGCCGAGGCACTTTTTCGTGAAGAAGTCGGCCGGGCGGTCCTTGCGGTACACCGTCACGTGGGGATCGTGGCAGGTGACGCATTCGAGCCGCCCGCCGCTCTTTGCGAAACAGGTGGACAGGAGCAACCGGTCCACCTGAGCCGACAGTCCGTAGTCGTGCGGGGTGGTCTCCGAAAAGCGGAAGGGCACGATCGCCTCTGCGATCGGCCGCCCCGGGCGCCAGTCCTCGGACGCCGCGTCGACCCGCGCGACGCGCTCGGTCGACTTCGAGTCGCCGAGATGACACTGGAAGCAGATCTGCATGCGGAGCGCCGGCGTCAACCGCTTCGGATTGACGATCGCGGGGTCGCCCTGGCCCGTGGGCGTTTCTCCATGCGCCCACTTGTCGACGTGCGCCCGACCGGGACCGTGGCAACGCTCGCAGTCGATGCCGGCGGGGACCGGATCGAGGAACGCGTTTCTCGTCTGAGGCTGAAGCTCCATGCGTGCGTTGTGACAAAAGACGCAGGTGTGATCGATCTCGCGCGAAAAGTAATCGTTGTTGTCCTCGTAGCCGGGGCACAAATCCCAGGTCCCGTCCTTGACGTACCAGCACACGGGAGCCTGGTAGAGCTTCCCCTTCTCCTCGACGAGATACGTCCGGCTGTGGTTGCCGGATCCGACGACCCGCGTGAGCTCGCGCTCGTCGACGGCGGACTCCCGGCCCGACGGGTCGACGACCGATTGACGCATGAAGAACTTCCCGTCGCGCCGGAACATCCGGTAGTGGAGCCCGGTGGCGGGGCGGTGCACGGTGTTGTGCTCGGACCAATCCTCGATGACCCGGTCGGCGGTCATCGGGTACCAGGAGCGCCCCATCCCGGTGTGGGAAAACGTCGACCATCTCTCGGCGTGGCACGGACGGCACGTTTCGAGGCCGACGTAACCGGCCGCCCTCAAACCGGGCGGCGGTCCGGCGGGTCCGGTCACGGCCCCGGGCTCGGGCGGCGGCGCCTTCCCGCAGGCCGCCAGGAAGGTCATCGCGAAAACCGCGACGGCGCGTCTCATACCCAGGCGCGAGAGAGGCGGAGCTCGCGGACGAGCTCGGGGTCGGCCACGGCGTCGATCGGCGGCCGGGCTTCGTCGTGGATCGGCGCGATCGGCATCGGCAGGTCGGCGGTCAGCCGGTTGTAGGCCAAGGCGAGAAGCGGCTTCAGGTTCACGACGTCTTCGAGGCAGTAGCGGATCAACGTCGACAGAGCCGTGGCATGGCCCGCGCGGTGGGCCCCCCACAGCAGCACCGCCATGAAGCCGTCCACGCCGTCGATCGCGTCGGAGCGGGCGATGCCCAGCTGGCGCTCGGCTCCCTTGAGTCCGCCGGTGACCCCGAGGCGGCGCAGTGGGAATCGCAGGTCGATGTGATGGAAGCGGCCGAAGTCGACGGCCGGAAATGCGTGTTTGAGCACCGGAAGGTCGAACGACGATCCGTTGTAGGTGACGAGCAGCTCGACTCCTTCAAGCGACTCGGGGAAGGCGGCGAGGTCCCGGCCGCGCACGAACGCCCGCGTCGACGTGCCGTCCGAAACGCCCAC
>Ga0068859_100000359_pt1 | contig 45467 bp, 23 predicted proteins | sample KBSSwiS22_FD_66585 | JGI IMG/M metagenome (GOLD analysis project Ga0068859, IMG submission 66585) | Switchgrass rhizosphere microbial communities from Kellogg Biological Station, Michigan, USA - KBS Switchgrass S2-2 | ecosystem: Host-associated > Plants > Roots > Rhizosphere > Soil ... | reverse complement strand
GAGTAGTCGAGCGCCTCGGCCACCTGCATGCCGATGTCGAGGACGTCCCCGAGCCGCAAGGAGCCGTCGCGGAGCATGTGGCGCAGGTGGGTGCCGGGCAGGACCGGCATCACGAAGAAGACCGCACCCTCGTGCCGCCCGAGGTCGTAGATCGGCACGATGGACGGGTGGTCCATCTGGGCCACGATCTGCGCCTCGCGCAGGAAGCGCTCCTCGGCGTCCTTGGTGAGGTTGCCGGGCGGGATCAGCTTCAGGGCGACGTCCCGGTTCAGCACCGGGTCCTTGGCCCGGTAGACGACGCCCATTCCGCCGCGCCCCAGCTCGGTCAGGACCTCGTAGCGGTCGGCCAGCTTGGTGCCGATCATCAGGAGCGCACCCTCAGCTCCTCGTAGGTGACCGCCGGATACGCGAACGTCACCTTCAACCCTTCGACTTCCGGACGCGCGAAGCGGTAGACCTGCTCGTGGAAGAGCGGGACGAGGAGAGCCTCTCTGGCCAGGATCTCCTCGAACTGCTGGTAGACGGCGTGCCGGATGCTCGGGTCGGATTCCGATCGCCCTCGTTCCACCAGCCGGTCGATCTCCGGGTCGTTCACGAAGCTGGCGAACCATCCGGCGCCGGAGTGCATCAGGTACGCGAAGTTGTCGGAGTCGAAGAAGTCGGCGTTCCAGCGCCCCACGGCCATGTCGGCCGCGCCGCTCAGGATCCCGGCGCGGAACTCCGCGAAGTCCGTGTTCAGCCGCTTCAGCGTGATTCCCGCCTTCTCCAGCTCCTCCTCGAGCCCTCGATAGAGCGCCGCGTATTCACCGAGCAGGACCGGGTGGACGAGGGCGTCGAGCGTCACACGCTCGCCCGGGCGCCGGGCGGCGGGTGAAGCCCGCGTCCCCATCGAGGGGGTGTGGCCGAGGAGACCCGGTGGGATGAGGCCGGTGGCCGGCAACGCCATCCTGCCGAGCGCGCGCTTGACGAGCGCCTCTCCGTCGAGCGCGTCGAAGACGCGCCGCCGCATCCCTGGATCAGCGAGGCGGCCGCGGCGCGAGTTCAGCAGGACGAAGTAGGTGCCGAGCTTCGGCGCCTCCCGGAACCCGGCGGCGAAGCGCGGGTCGGAGCGGAGCGCCTCGACGCCGCCGGGCAGGAGATCGCACGCCAGGGAAAGCCGTCCGGCGAGGAACTCCGCCTTGATCGTCTCGGAAGTGAGGCCGAGCCGGAAGGTGAGGCGCTCGGCCTTGGGATAGCCGTCCCGCCAGTACGAGGGGTTCCGCTCCAGCTCCAGGAGCTTCCCGGGCAGAAAGCGCACCACCCGGAACGGCCCGGTGCCCACGCACCCCTCGCTCCAGTGCCGGTCGAAGCGGGTCGCGCCCTCGGGCACCACCGAGGCGGTGCTGTACGAGATCATCGCCGGGAAGAAGGAGAGCGGCTTCTCCAGCTCGATCACGAACTCGGCGGGCGAGAGGATCCGGAAACCGGCCAGCTCCGAGGCCCGGCGCTCGATGAACGCGTCCGCTCCCTTGATCGGCGTGATGAGGGTCGATATGTCGCGCTCGCCCAGCAGCAGGCGCTCGAACGAATAGCGCACGTCGCGCGAGGTGAGCGGGCGGCCGTCGTGGAAGCGCACGCCGCGCCGCAGCCGGAAGCGGAAGCGAGCGCCTCCCGCTTCGGCGCGGACCTCCGAGGCCAGCCAGGGCACGACCTTCCCGTCGACGTTCCGGGTGAGCGTCTCGAAGACGTTCGGCACGCACTCGGCCACGTCGGCGGCGATGCTGCCGAGCGGGTCGAGGCTCGGCACCTCGCCGGCGATCGGCACGGTCAGGACCCCGCCGGCGGCCTGCGGGCGCGGGGCCTGCGGCGTGCTCAGCCGGCCGATCCGTTCGTAGCTTACGAACGGCGGCGTGGTCGTCAGCTCGACGCCGCGCACCGTCGGCGCGGCGATGCGGTAGTCGAGCTCGTGGAAGAGCGGGATGATCACCGCCTCGTCCAGGAGGTGGGCCTCGAAACGGCGGTAGAGCGCCTCGCGCGCCGGAGCGCTCGTCTCCCGCCGGGCCTCCTCCAGGATCCGGTCCGAGGCCTCCGACGAGTAGAACGCCTTCCAGTTCCCGGTGGCGCGATGGAAAAGGCTGTAGGTGAAGTCGTCGGGGTCGTCGTAATCGGCGACCCAGCGGCCGATCTGGAGGTCCCCGCGTGGGTGCCGCTGAGCTTCCAGGTACTCGGCCATGGTGGTGTTCTCGATCGCGACCTCGATGCCGAGGCCGCGCCAGGTCTCGAAGAGCGATGAGATGAGCGCCCGGAAGCGGTCCTGGAGGATGGGGTGCACGGTGGCGGAGAGGCGCAGCGGCAGCGTCAGCCCCGCCTCGTGGAGGAGCCGGCGAGCCTCCTCCCGCGGCATGAGCGTCCGCCTCCGGCCGGCGTCGTGTCCCAGGATCCCGGGCGGCAGCATTCCGGTCGCCGGCAGCGCGAAGCGGCCCAGCGTGGCCCAGACGAAATCGTGGCTGCGCGTCACGCCGGCGAGCGCGCGCCGGAGGGCCGGGCTGCTCCCCAGCGGACCGCTGGTGTTGAAGAGCGCGACGTAGGTGCCCTTCTTGGACGTCTCGACCAGGCCGGCCCGGAAGCGCGGCTCGCGGAGGAGGGCCTCGAGGTCCTCGGGAAGGAGGTCGCGCGCCAGCTCGACGCGACCGTCGCGCAACCCCGAGGCGATCGCCGAGGCGCTCATGGCCGCGAGGAACTCGACCGAGTCGAGGAGCGGCGCTCTCCAGGCGTGCGGGTTCCGGCGGAGGACGACGCGCTCCGGCGCGTGGGAGGCGATCTCGAAGGGGCCGGTCCCGACCACCAGCGATTCGCCTTCGACCGCGCGGGTGACCGCGGCCCTCATGTCGCTGAGGAGCGAAGGGAAGATGGGGAGCGGCTCCACCAGACGGATCACGACGCGGTGCTCGCCGGGAGCGTCCACCGACGCGATCGCCGCGAGCGCCGCCGGCATCTCGTTGCGGGTGAGCTCCCGGGCGCGCTCGAACGAGGCCTTGACGGCGGCGGCGGTGAGCGGCGCGCCGTCGGAGAAGCGGACCCCGCGGCGGAGCGTCAGCGACACGACGTCGCCTTCCCCCTCGATCTCCCAGCGCTCGGCGAGATGCGGCGCGAGGTTCCCCTGTGCGTCGAGGGTGACCAGCGGCTCGAAGACGTTCGCCAGCACTTCGGTGTCCTCGGCGAGCGTGGAGAGGCACGGCTCGATGGCGCGCACCGGGTTCGCGAGCGCCACCGTCAGCGTGCCGCCGGGGGAGAGCTCTTCACGCTCGCGCTCCGGCGGCGCCAGCCGCTCGATCTCGGCGAGGAGGGCCGCCGCCTCGTGGTGCTCGCCACGGAAGCCGGCGACCGTCGCCGAAAGCGACAGCAGGCGCACCAGCGGCTCGGTCTCGCCCAGCGCGCGGGCGGGGCCGAGCCCGCGCTGGAGCCAGCGCCGCGCCTCCTCGACGCGGCGCGCCTGCCAGGCCGTCTCGGCGCCCAGCAGCAGCGCCGCCACGCCGCGGGCCGGCTTCTTCTCGCGCTCGAAGACCCTGGCGGCGGCCTCGGCCTCCTGGAACGCGACGTCCGTCTGGCCGGCGATCGCCGCGGCGCGTGCCAGCAGGAGGTGCGCCTCGCCCTCCGGACGCTCCGCCCCCGGGGCCTCGGACTCTTCCGCCCCTTCGGCGTAGTCGAGGACCACCCGCGCGGCGCGGGCCGCCTCCTCTCCGCTTCCGGCGTCGAGCGCCTTCCGCGCCAGCGCCAGGCCGTACTCCACGGCCTTCTCCGGGACGTCCGCCTCCGAGAAGTGATGGAGCAGCTCGGGGTAGACCCGCTCGAGCCGCCCGGCGTTCCGCTTCTCGATCAGGAATGCGTACTTCTTGTGGAGGATCTTCCGCCTCCGGCGAGGGACCCCCCCGTAGAGGACGTCGCGCACGATGGCGCTGGCGAACGCCAGCCGGTCGCCGCGAGCCCCCATATCCTCCTGGAGCAGCCCTTCGCCGACCAGCCTCTCCACGGCCTCGTCCAGGTCATCGACGCCTTCGGCGAGCGTCTCCAGGTCGCCCATCTCGAACGCCTTGCCGAGCACCGAGGCGACCGAGAGGACGTCGCGCAGCTCCTCGGGCAACCGAGCCACGCGTCCGGAGACCGCCTGCTGGATCGTCTCCGGCAGCGCGTCCGAGGAGATGCCGCCTCCTGCCGAGAGCTGGAGCGAGCCGGTCGGGTCCTTGGCGATGCCGCCGGAGTCGAGCAGCGAGCGGACCAGCTCCTTGGTGAAGAGAGGGTTCCCGTCGGTGGCCTCGTAGAGCCGTTTCGCGAGCCCCTCGGCGACCGTCGCTCCTCCGGCGGAGAGCTCCACGAAGGAGCGGTGCTCCGACGGCGAGAGCGGGCCGAGCGTCAGCGACAGGAAGCGCGGATCGCCCCGGAACGACTCCAGCATCTTGGAGAGGAGGTGGCGCTTGTCGACGTCGGTCGGCCGGTAGGTCCCGAGGATGAGCGTCGGCGTCGTGGCCAGGCGCCGCGCCACGTACTGCAGCGCCTCAATGGACTGCTCGGCGCCGTGCAGCTCCTCCAGCACCAGCACCAGCGGCTTGCCGCTCCCCAATCTGGTGAGCGTCTTGGCGATCAGCTCGAAGACCGCGGTCTTGTCCTCGGCGCGGCCGGCGAGCGCCGTGCCCGAGCCGCTGGCCGCGGCCCGCAGCTCCGCGATCTCGGCGAGAGAGGGGAAGAGCGCGATGAGGTCGTCCGCCACGTCGGTCAGATCCGGCTGCGAGACCGCGCTGCTCTTCGGGTCGCGCCCGCGGAAGTAGTCCTGGATGAGCTCGCAGAAGCCGTGGTGCGCGAAGGCGCGGTCCTGCTCCACGAAGCGGCCGGAGAGGACGCGGATCTTGCGCGCCCGCGCCAGGCTCACCAGCTCCTCCACGAGCCGCGTCTTGCCGATGCCCGGCTCGCCGCCGATCAGCGCCAGCTGGCACTCGCCGGCCACCGCCGCGTGCAGGCGCCGCTGCAGCTCGGCAACTTCCTTCTCCCGCCCGATGAAGGGGGACGCCGCCGCCACCACCTGCCCCACCAGGCGGCTGGAGGTGAGCATCACCGAGCGCGTGTACTCCTCCTCGCGCAGCTTGCCGCGATAGCGCCGCAGGGCTTCGGCGAGATGAGCGCCTCTCTTGGGCCTCTTCTCCGGGTCCTTCTCCAGGCAGTGGAAGACGATCGCTTCCAGCTCATCGGAGACGTCGGCGCCGAGGGAACGCAGCGAGCGCGGGACCTCGTGGACGATGCGGTAGAGGATCGCCTGCACCTCGCCGGTGTAGGGGGGCTCGTTGGCCAGGCACTCGTAGAGCACGGTGCCGAGCGCGTAGAGGTCGCTCCTCCCGTCGAAATGGCGTGAGGTCACCTGCTCGGGGCTGAAGTAGGAGACGGTGCCGACCAGGGTGCCGGTCTTGGTGAGACGGTCCTCGGCGGTGGCCAGCGCCAGCCCGAAGTCCATGACCCGCACCCGGACGTGCCCGTTCTCCTCCCTGGCGGTCATGATGTTCTCCGGCTTGATGTCGCGGTGGACGATGCCGCGGGAATGCGAGTAGTCGAGCGCCTCGGCCACCTGCATGCCGATGTCGAGGACGTCGCCGAGCCGGAGCGAGCCGTCGCGCAGCATGTGGCGCAGGTGGGTGCCGGGGAGGACCGGCATCACGAAGAAGACGGCGCCTTCGTGGCGGCCCAGGTCGTAGATCGGCACGATGGCCGGGTGGTCCATCTGGGCGACGATCTGCGCCTCGCGCAGGAAGCGCTCCTCGGCGTCCTTGGTCAGGTTGCCAGGCGGGATCAGCTTGAGGGCGACGTCCCGGTTCAGCACCGGGTCCTTGGCCCGGTAGACGACGCCCATCCCGCCGCGACCGAGCTCGGTCAGAACCTCGTAGCGGTCGGCCAGCTTGGTGCCGATCATCGCTTGACCGAGAGGTTCTCGTAGGCCACCACCGGCACCGAGAACCCGACCGAGAGCCCTTCGATCTCGGGGCGCGCGAAGCGGTAGGACTGCTCGTGGAAGAGCGGCAGCAGCAGCGCGTCGCGGGCGATGATCTCCTCCACCTCGCGGTAGATGGAGTGGCGGATGCCGGGGTCGATCTCGGCGCGCCCGCGCTCGGCCAGCTCGTCGACCTCGGGCGAGCCGCAGTAGCGGCCCACGATGCCGTCGCGCGAGTTCAGCACGCCGTGGACGAACGTATCGGAGTCGGCGAAGTCGCCGATCCAGCGGGTGAGGCAGAGGTCGGTCTCGCCCTTGCGCCTCTGCTCCAGCCAGTCGGTCCAGCGCTCCCGGTCCTTGTTGACGATCCGGATCGAGAAGCCCAGGTCGCGGATTGCCTGGAGGAGCTCGCGGAGGAGGCCGCTGTACTCCTTGAAGTAGACGGGGTTGACCAGCGCGGTCAGCTCGGCGCCCGGCCGCTCGCCGGAGGGACGCGTCGGCGACGGCACCGCGGTCTCGGAGTGGCCCAGCAGGCCGGGCGGCAGCAGCCCGTGCGCCGGCAGCGCCAGGCGCGGCAGCGTGCGCCGCACGATGCCGGCGCCGTCGATCCCGGCGGCCAGCTCGCGGCGCAGCCGGGCATCGGCCAGCGGCCCGCGGTGGGTGTTGAAGCCGACCAGGTAGGTCACCAGCCGCGGCGCCTCCTGGTAGCTGGCCCGGAAGCGCGGGTCGTGGCGCAGCTCCTCGACGTCGAGCGGCAGGAGATCGGAGGCGATCCCGAACCGCCCGGCCAGGAAGCCCTCCCGCACCTCCTCCGGCGACGCCCCCAGCTGGAACACCAGCCCCTCGGCCTTGGGAAAGCCCTCGCGCCAGTAGTCGGGGTTCCGCTGCAGCGTCAGTGAATGTCCAGGGTCGAAGGCGGTGACCCGGAAGGGCCCCGTGCCCACGCAGCCGTTGCGCCAGCTGTCGCCGATCTCGGCGGTCCCCTCGGGGACGATCGCGATGCCCGGGAAGGAGAGCAGCGCCGGGAAGAAGGAGATCGGCTTCTCGAGGTCGATGCTGAACTCCAGGGGCGAGACGATGGTGAAGCCCGAGAGCTCGGCCGTCTCCCCGGCGATCAGCCGCTCGGCGCCGCGGATGACCGCGAGGACGGAGCGGATCTCGGGCCTCAGCAGCGCCCGCTCCAGAGAGAAGCGGACGTCGCGCGAGGTGAGCGCCCGGCCGTCGTGGAAGCGCACCCCGGGGCGCAGACGCACGCGGAAACGGGTGAGCCCGGCCTCGGGGGCCAGCTCGGACGCCAGCCAGGGCACGATGCGCCCGCCCACGTCCCGGGTGAGCGTCTCGAAGACCGACGGGATGACCTCCCCCTGCTCGTTGGAGGTCAGCAGCGCCGGGTCGACGCTGGGTACGGTGCCGGCGATCGGCACGCAGACGACGCCCCGGGCGTGCTCCCGCTCGGCCGAGGGTCTCGCCGCCGCCTTGGCGAGCCGCGCGTAGTTGACGTACGGCGCGGTGCCGGTCAGCTGCAAGCCTCTGACGGCGGCGCCGGCGACCCGGTAGTCGACCTCGTGGAAGAGCGGCACGAAGGCGTCCCCGTCGAGCAGCAGCTGCTCGATCCGCCGGTAGAGCGCCTCGCGCGCCGCCGGGCGACTCTCGGCGCGCGCCTCCTCCAGCAGCGGGTCCCACTCCGGCGAGGACACGTACATCCGGTGAGCGCCGTGCACCGAGTGGAAGAGCCCGAAGGTGAAGTTGTCGGGGTCGGCGTAATCGGCGATCCAGCGCCCCAGGAAGACGTCGTCCTCGCCGTGCTTGGGCGCCTCGAGGTACTCGGCCATCGTGCTGGTGCGGACCGAGACCTCGATGCCGACCTCCCGCCAGATGGCCAGGAGGGCCGAGGTCAGCGCCCGGAAGCGGTCGTTGAGGATCGGGTGCACCGCGGCGCTGAGGGTCAGCGGCAGCTTCAGTCCGGCCGTTTCGAGCAGCTGGCGAGCCTGCTCCGGCGCCAGGTGCGCGCGGCGGCGGCCGGCATCGTGGCCCAGGATCCCCGGCGGAATGATCCCGGTGGCCGGGACGGCGACGCGGCCGAGCGCGCCCCAGACGAAGTCCTGGGATCGGGTGACGCCGGCCAGGGCCCGGCGCAGGGCGGCGTGAGACCCCCACCGGCTCTGCCGTCCGAAGAGCGCGAAGTAGGTCCCTTTCTTGGCCGTCTCCACCAGCCCGGCGCGGAAGCGCGGCTCGCGCAGCAGCGTCTCCAGGTCCTGCGGCTGGAGGTCGCGTCCCAGCTCGACGGTGCCCTCGCGCAGGCCGTAGGCGATGGCCGAGCCGTTCATCCCGACCCGGAACTCGACGCCGTCGAGGTAGGGGTCCTGATGCGCGTGCGGGTTGCGCTCCAGGAGGATCCGCTCGGTCCCGAAGGAGGCCACCCGGAAGGCGCCGGTGCCGAGCACCTGGCCGCCGTCGCTGCGCGTCACCGCCGTGGGCACGTCGGTGAGCTGCGCCGGGAAGATCGGCAGCGGCTCGGCCAGCGCGATCTCGACCTCGTGCTCGGAGATCGCCCGGATGCTGGAGAGCTCCGTGCTCTTCCCGGCGGCCAGGTCGGCGGCACCCCGGATCGAGGCCAGGGCCCCTTCCAGCCTGCCCGCCCGCAGCCGCACGGCGCGCTCGAAGGACTCCTTCACCGTGGTGGCGGTGAGCGGCTGGCCGTCGGAGAAGCGGACTCCCTGCTTGAGCTTCAGCGTCGCCCGGCTGGCGCCGTCGAGGAGACGCCACTCCTCGCAGAGCGAGGGCATCAGGTTGCCGTCGGGGTCCATGACCAGCAACGTCTCGAAGACGTTGCCGAGGACTTCCGACTCCTCGACCGTGCGGCGCAGCGCCGGCTCGGTCGCCACCACCGGGTTGGCCAGCGCCACCACCAGCGTGCCCCCCCGCGGCAGCTCCTCGCCGGCGCGCGCCTCGGTCCGGCCGAGCCGCTCGGCCTGGGCCTGGTAGGAGGCCGCCTTCTGGTACTCCCCACGCAGGTTGGCGGTGACGATCGCCAGCGCCAGCAGCTTCTGCACCAGCTCGGTGTCGCCGCCGGCCTGCGCCGCCTGCAGCCCGCGCTCCACCAGGCGGCGCGTCTCGTCGGTGCGGCGGCCGTGCCAGGCGCCCTCGGCGGCGAAGAGGAGGGCCGCCAGCGCGCGGTCCGGCAGCTTCTCGCGCTCGAAGGCCTTCACCGCGGCCTCGGCCTCCTTCAGCGACGCGTCGAGATGCCCGGCGGCCTGCTCCGCCCGCGCCAGCAGCATGCGCGCCTCGCCTTCGAGCGCCTTGTCGCCGGGCCACTCGTCGTCGTCCAGGGAGTCGAGCGCCGTCCGCACCAGACGCGCCGCCTCCTCCGGGCTCCAGGCGTCGAGCGACTTCTGCGCCAGCTTCAGGCCGTACTCCACGGCCTTCTCCTTCAGGTCCCCCTGCGCGAAGTGGTGGAGGAGGTCGGCGGTGACCCGCTCCTGGCGGCCGGCGTGACGCTTCTCCAGCAGCACCGCGCACTTGCGGTGCAGCCCCTTGCGCTTGCGCCGCGAGAGGCCGCCGTAGAGGACGTCGCGCACGATGCCGCTGGCGAAGGCCAGCCGGTCGCCGCGCGCGTCCTGCTTCTCCTCGAGCAGGCCCTCGTGCACCAGCTTCTCGACGGCCTCGTCGAGGTCCTCGACGTCCTCCGCCAGCGCCTCCAGGTCGCGGTCCTCGAAGCTCCGGCCCAGGACCGAGGCGATCGAGAGGACCTCGCGCAGCTCCTCCGGCAGGCGCTCGATGCGCGCCTGCACCGCCTGCTGGATCGTCTCCGGCAGCGCGTCAGAGGAGACGACGCCCGCGCCCGACAGGTTCAGCGCTCCCGAGGCATCTGTCGCGATCGCGCCGGAGTCGACCATCGAACGGACCAGCTCCTTGGTGAAGAGCGGGTTCCCCTCGGTGGCCTCGAAGAGGCGCGCCGCCAGCGCCTCGGACGCCTTGCCGCCGCCGGCCAGCGCCTCCACCAGCGACCGGTAGTCGGAGGGGGAGAACGGTCCCAGCGTGATCAGCGCGAAGCGCGGGTCGCCGCGGAACGACTCCAGCATCTTCGCCAGCGGATGTCGCTTCTCGACCTCGGTCTGCCGGTAGGTGCCCACGATGAGCGTGGGTGTCGGAGCGAGACGCCGGGCCACGTACTGGAGCGCCTCGATCGACTGCTCCGCGCCGTGCAGCTCCTCCAGGACGACGATCAGCGGCTTGCCGTGCGCGATCCGGGTGACGGTCCGCGCCAGGAGCTCGAAGACGGCCGTCTTGTCCTCGGCCTTGGCGGCGCGGACCTGTCCGGAATCCCCGGCGGCCGCGGCCCGCAGCTCCGAGATCTCGCCCAGCACCGGGAAGAGCGCCACCAGGTCGGCGGCAAGGTCCGAGAAGTCGGGCCGCGAGGCCTCGCTGGAGCCGTGGTCGCGCGAGCGGAAGTAGTCCTGGATCAGCTCGCAGAACCCCTGGTGCGCGAAGGCGCGGTCCTGCTCCACGAAGCGGCCGGCGAGGACGCGGATCTTGCGCGCCCGCGCCAGACTCACCAGCTGCTCGACCAGGCGGCTCTTGCCGATGCCGGGCTCGCCGGCCACCACCGCCAGCTGGCACTCCCCCGCCACCGCGGCGTGCAGCCTCCGCTGCAGCTCGGCGATCTCCCTCTCCCGCCCGACGAACGGCGCGCCCGCCTGGGGACGCGCGACCATCCGGCTGGCGGTCAGGATCACCGAGCGCGTGTATTCGTCCTCGTGGAGCTTGCCGCGGTACCGCCGTAACGCCTCGGCCAGGTGTGCGGCTCTCTTGGGCCTCTTCTCGGGATCCTTCTCCAGCGTCTGCAGGATCGCCGCTTCCAGCTCCTCGCTCACGTCGGCACCCAGCGCCCGCAGCGACTGCGGCAGCTCGTGGACGATGCGGTAGAGGATCGCCTGCACCTCTCCGGAGAAGGGGGGCTCGCCGGCCAGGCACTCATAGAGCACGGTGCCGAGGGAGTAGACGTCGCTGCGGCCGTCGAAACGCTTCGACGTCACCTGCTCGGGGCTGAAGTACGACACCGTGCCGACCAGGGTGCCGGTCTTGGTGAGCCGGTCCTCGGCGGTGGCCAGCGCCAGGCCGAAGTCCATGACCCGGGCGCGCACGTGTCCGCCCTCCTCGCGCGCGGTCATGATGTTCTCCGGCTTGATGTCGCGATGGACGATGCCGCGGGAGTGCGAGTAGTCGAGCGCCTCGGCTACCTGCATGCCGATGTCGAGGACGTCCCCGAGGCGCAGCGAGCCGTCGCGCAGCATGTGGCGCAGATGGGTGCCGGGGAGCACCGGCATCACGAAGAAGAGAGACCCTTCGTGACGGCCGAGGTCATAGATCGGCACGATGGACGGGTGATCCATCTGGGCCACGATCTGCGCCTCGCGCAGGAAGCGCTCCTCGGCATCCTTGGTCAGGTTGCCGGGCGGGATCAGCTTGAGGGCCACGTCCCGGTTAAGCACCGGGTCCTTGGCCCGGTAGACGACGCCCATCCCGCCGCGGCCCAGCTCGGCGAGGACCTCGTAGCGGTCGGCCAGGCGGGTCCCGATCATGCCTTCAACGAGAGGTTCTCGTAGCTGACGACCGGGATCGAGAAGTCCACCGAGAGACCGTCGACCTCCGGCCGCGCGAAGCGATAGGACTGCTCGTGGAAGAACGGGAGGAGCAGGGCGTCGCGGGCGACCGTCTCCTCGACCTCGCGGTAGATCGAGTGCCGGATGCCGGGCTCGATCTCGGTCCGGCCGCGCTCGACCAGCTCGTCGACCTCGGGGCTGCCGCAGTAGCGGCCCACCACGCCGTCCCGCGAGTTGAGGACGCCGTAGGCGAAGGTGTCCGCGTCGGGGTAGTCGCCGATCCAGCGGGTGATGACGAGGTCGGCCTCCCCCTTGCGCCGCTGCGCCAGCCAGTCTTCCATCGTCTGGTTGAGGATCCGGAGCGCGAAGCCGAGCTGGCGGAAGGCCTGGACGAGCTCCTCCAGGAACGGGCTGTATTCGCCGAGGTAGACCGGGTTCACGATGGCCGTCAGCTCGACCGGGCCCGAGATCGCCGTCGGCTGGATCGATTGGTCCGCGCTGGAAGCGAGCGCGGCTCTGGGCGCCGCCACACCCGAATGTCCGGGGAGACCCGGCGGGATGAGGCCGGTCGCCGGCGCCGCCAGGCGCGGCAGGGTGCGGCGGACGATGCCGGCCGCGTCGATCCCCGCCGCTAGGCCGCGCCGCAGCCCGGCGTCGGCCAGCGGCCCCCGGTGGATGTTGAAGGCGATGAAGTAGGTCACCAGCCGGAGCGCCTCCTGGTAGCTGCCGCGGAAGCGCGGATCCTGCCTCAGCGCCTCCACGTCCTGGGGCAGGAGGTCCGACGCGATGCTCAGGCGGCCGTCCAGGAAGCGTTCCTTGATCTGCTGCGGCGAGGTGCCGAAGTGGAATTCCAGACCGTCGCACTTCGGATAGCCGTCGCGCCAGTAATCGGGATTCCGCTGCAGCGTCAGCAGCCGTTCCCGCTCGAAGGAGCCGACGCGGAACGGACCGGTGCCCACGCAGCCGCTCTTCCAGCTGCCGCCGATCGCGCCGGTCCCCTCGGGCACGATCGCGGTCCCCGGGAACGACAGCAGCACCGGGAAGAAGGAGATCGGCTTTTCCAGGTCGATCGTGAACTCGCGCGGCGAGTCGATCCGGAAGCCCTCCAGCTCCGAGGTCTGCCCTTCGATCAGGCGCCCAGCGCCGCGGATGACCGCCAGGTTCGCGCGCAGGCTGCCGTCGGAGGTCAGCAGGGCGCGCTCCAGCGAGAAGCGCACGTCGCGCGCGGTGAGGCGCCGCCCGTCATGGAAGCGCACGCCTGGCCGCAGCAGGAAGCGGAACCGGGTGAGGCCGGCCTCGGGCCGCACCTCCGTCGCGAGCCAGGGCACGATCCGCGCGCCCCCGAGGTCTCGGGTGAGCGTCTCGAAGATCAGCGGGACGATCTCGCTCTCCTCGTTGGTGCTGAGGAGCGCCGGGTCGAGGCTCGAGGGCTTGCCGGGGATCGGCACGTGGATCACCCCGCCGGCCCGCTCGACCGGCAGCTCCTCGCCGGCCGCGGCCACCTTGGCGATCTCGGCGTAGTTCACGAACGGCGGGGTGTTGCCGAGCTTCAGCCCCTTCACGCCGGGACCGGCGATGCGGTAGTCGACCTCGTGGAAGAGCGGGATGAGGCCGGCCTCGTCGAGCAGCATCTGCTCGAAGCGACGGTAGAGAGCCTCGCGGGCGGCCGGGCGCGCCTCGGCGCGCGCCTCCTCCAGCAGCCGGTCCGACTCGGGGGACGAGAAGTAGTCCTTGTAGAGGCCGCCAGCGGAGTGGAAGAGGCTGTAGGTGAAGTCGTCGGGGTCGTCGTAGTCGGCGATCCAGCGGCTGATGACGACGTCCACAGCGGCGCGCTTCTGGGCGGCCAGGAAGTCGTCCATGCTGGTCGTCTCGAACGCCAGCTCGACGCCGATCCCGCGCCAGACCGCCAGCAGCGCCGAGGTGGCCGCGCGGAACCGGTCCTGCAGGATCGGGTGCACCGCGGCGGTGAGCGTGAGAGGACGCGCCAGCCCGAGCGCCTCGATGGCCTGGCGCGCCTTCTCCGGCGGGAGGAGCGGGCGCCGCCGGCCGGGATCGTGGGCCAGGATCCCCGGCGGAAGGATGCCGGTGGCGGGAACGGCCACGCGCCCGAGCGCGCCCCAGACGAAGTCCTGGGCCCGGGTCGCCCCGGCCAGCGCCTGCCGCAGGGCGCGGTTGCTGCCCACCTTGCCCTGCTTGCTGAAGATGGCGAAGTAGGTCCCCTTCTTGGGCCGTTCCACCAGGCCGGCGCGGAAGCGCGGCTCGCGCAGCAGCAGCTCGAGGTCCTGGGGCAGGAGGTCGCGCCCCAGCTCCACCGAGCCCTCGCGCAGGCCGTGGGCGATGGCCGAGGCGTTCCTGCCCATGCGGAAGTCGATGCGATCGAGCCTCGGCCCCGGCTCGCGCGACGAGTGAGGGTTGCGCTCCAGGACCAGCCGGTCGTGCGCGAAGCTGGCAATCATGAACGGCCCGGTCCCCAGGACCGCGCCGTTCTTCTCCTCCACCGTCACCATTGCCGTGGCCAGGTCGGTCAGCAGCGCCGGGAAGACCGGGAGCGGCTCCGCCAGCGCGATCTCGACCTCGAATTCGGAGAGGGCGCGCACGCCCGCCAGCTCGGCACTGGCGCCGGAACGGAGCTCCTCGGCGCCCTGGATCGCCGCCAGCGCGCCCACCAGCTCGGGGCGCACGCCGATCGCGTGCTCGAAAGACGCCTTCACGGCCGCGGCGGTGAGCAGCGACCCGTCCGAGAAGCGCACGCCGCGCTTCAGTCGCAGCCACACCGAGCGGCCGCCGTCCTTGAGCTTCCACTCGTCGCACAACAGCGGCACCAGGATCCCCTCCGGGTCGGTCGTCAGCAGCGTCTCGAAGACGGTGTTGCCGAGGACCTCGGTGTCCTCGGCGGTCTGGCGCAGCGCCGGATCGCTGGTGCTGAGAGGGTTGGCAAGCGCGACCACCAGCATCCCGCCGCGCGGCAGCTCGGCCGCCGCGCGCGTCTCCTTCGGCGCCAGGCGCTCCAGGTGTGCCTGGTAGGCGGCGGCCTTCTGGTACTCGCCCCTCAGGTTGGCGACCGTGGTCGCCAGCGCCAGCAGCTTCTGGAGCAGCTCGCGGCCGGTCCCTGGCTGCGCCGACTTGAGCCCGCGCTCGACGAGCCGCCGCGTCTCCTCGGCCCTCCGGGCATGCCAGGCCGTCTCGGCCGCGAAGAGGATCGCCGCCATCGCGCGGGCCGGCAGCTGCTCGCGCTCGAAGGCGTTCACCGCGGCCTCGGCCTCCTTCAGCGCCGGCTCGACGCGCCCGGCCGCCTGCTCGGCCCTGGCCAGCAGGAGGTGGGCTTCCCCTTCCAGCGCCTTCTCCCCCGACCACGACTCGTCCTCCACGTGGTCGAGCGCCACGCGGGCCAGTCGGGCGGCCTCCTCCGGACTGAAGGTGTCGAGCGACTTCTGCGCCAGCTTGAGTCCGTACTCGACGGCCTTCTCCTTCATGTCTGCCTGGGTAAAGTGGTGGAGCAGGTCCGCGGTGACCCGCTCCTGCCGCCCGGCGTGCCGCTTCTCGAGGAGGGCGGCGTACTTCTTGTGGAGCGCCTTGCGCTTCCGGCGCGAGAGGCCGTTGTAGAGGACGTCGCGCACGATGCCGCTGGCGAAGGCCAGCCCGCCGCGGGCCTCCTGCCTCTCCTCGAGGAGACCCTCGCCGACGAGCTTGTCGACGGCGTCGTCGAGATCGCCGACCCCCTCGACGTCCTCGACCAACGCCTCGAGGTCGTGGTCGTCGAAGCTCCGGCCCAGGACCGAGGCGATCGCCAGCACCTCGCGCTCACTGGGCGGGAGGCGCTCGATGCGCGCCTGGACCGCCTGCTGCATCGTCTCCGGCAGCACGCCGGAGAGGAGGATGCCGGCCACCGAGAGGTTCAGCGAGCCGGAGTCGTCCTTGCCGATGGTGCCGGCCTCCACCAGCGAGCGCACCAGCTCCTTGGTGAAGAGGGGGTTCCCCTCGGTAGCCTCGTGGAGGCGTGCGACCAGCGCTTCGGAGGCCTTCCCGCCGCCGGCCATCGCCTCGACCAGGGCCCGGTACTCGGAGGCGCTGAACGGCGCCAGGGTGATGTGGGTGAAGCGCGGGTCGCCACGGAACGACTCCAGGAGCTTCATCAGCGGGTGGCGCTTGTCGACCTCGGTCTGCCGGTAGGTCCCCAGGATGAGTGTCGGCGTGGGGCCGAGGCGGCGCGCCACGTACTGCAGCGCCTCGATCGACTGCTCGGCGCCGTGCAGCTCCTCCAGGACCACCATCAGCGGCTTGCTCTGGGCGATCCGCGCCAGCGTACGGGCCAGGAGCTCGAAGACCGTGGTCTTGTCCTCTGCCCTGGCGGCGCGGATGAGGCCGGAGTTCCCGGCCGCCGCGCGCAGCTCGGGGATCTCGCCCAGCACCGGGAAGAGCGAGATCAGGTCGGTGGCGAGGTCGGAGAAGTCGGGGCGCCCCGACACGCTGGAGGCCGACTCCTTGGGGCGGAAGTAATCCTGGATGAGCTCGCAGAACCCCTGGTGGGCGAAGGCCCGGTCCTGCTCCACGAAGCGGCCGGAGAGGACGCGGATCTTCCGCGCGTGCGCCAGGGTGACCAGCTCCTCGACCAGCCGGCTCTTGCCGATGCCGGGCTCTCCGGCCACCAGCGCCAGCTGGCACTCGCCCGCCAGCGCGGCGTGCAGCTTCCGCTGCAGCTCGGCGATCTCCTTCTCGCGTCCGATGAGCGGAGTCGCCGCGGCCGGGGGCTTCATCATCAGCTTGCTGACCGACAGAGTCAGCGTCCGCGAGTACTCCTCCTCGTGCAGCTTGGCGCGGTAGCGGCGGAGCGCGTCGGCGAAGTGGGCAGCCCTCTTCGGCCGCTTCTCCGGGTCCTTCTCCAGGGCGTGGAAGATCGCCTTCTCCAGCTCCTCGTTCACCTCGACGCCCCGCGCCTTGAACGTCTGCGGCGGCTCCTTGACGATCCGCGCCATCACCGTCGTCATCGGGCCGGAGAAGGGCGGCTCGCCGGTGAGGCACTCGTAGAGGACGGTGCCGAGCGCGTAGACGTCGCTGCGGCCGTCCCAGCTCCCCATCGCGATCTGCTCGGGGCTGAAGTAGCCGACGGTGCCCAGCATCATGCCGGTCCGGGTGAGGCGGGTCTCCTGGGTCGCCAGCGCCAGGCCGAAGTCCATCACCCGGGCGCGCACGTGCCCGCTCTCCTCGCGCGCGGTCATGATGTTCTCCGGCTTGACGTCGCGGTGGATGACGCCGCGCGCGTGCGAGTAGTCGAGCGCCTCGGCCACCTGGGTGCCGATGTCCAGCATGTCCCCCAGCCGCAGCGAGCCGTCGCGGAGCAAGTGGCGGAGCGTGGTACCGGGCAGCACCGGCATGACGAAGAAGAGCGCCCCCTGGTGCCGGCCGAGGTCATAGATCGGCACGATGCCGGGGTGGTCCATCTGGGCGACGATCTGGGCCTCGCGCAAGAAGCGGTCCTCGGCGTCCTTGGTGAGGTTTCCGGGGGGGATGAGCTTGAGGGCGACGTCCCGGTTGAGCACCGGGTCCTTCGCCTTGTAGACGACCCCCATCCCGCCCCGGCCAAGCTCGCCGGTGATCTCGTAGCGCTCGGCGAGCTTCGTCCCGATCATGGTCGCTGGGTCTCCTTGCGCGGCCACGGTATCGCAGTGCCGCGACCGCCGCTATAGCACTCCACCGCCTAGGGTTTCCTGTAGATCGTCCCGTCCGACCGCACCACCGCCACGGTTCCGTCGGCGCCGGCGGCGATCGCGCGGGCGGTGCCCGCGTCGCTCTGCTGCTGCCAGGTCGACCCGGTCCACTTGAATACGCTACCCGCGGAGTTCCGGACCCAGACGTTGGACGCCGAGCCGGCCGCCACCTCGACCGCCGAGCCGCTCACGCTGGCGAAGCCGGAGCCGGTCCATCTCGCGATTCCTCCGGCCGCCGTGATCGCCCAGACGGTGCCGTCGGCGGCGGCCGAGACGTGAGACGTGGTCCCGGTCCCCATCGAGATCCAGGTGGTGCCGTTCCAGCGGTAGAGGTTGTTGACCGAGTTCACGCCCCAGATGTTCGAGGCGCTTCCGATCGAGACGTGACTCAGAGTACCGGCGACCTGAGTCCAGGCGGACCCGCTCAGCCTCCAGACCGTGCCGTCGGCCTTGATGCCCCACCAGGTGCCGTCCGCGCCGATCGAAGCCTGCGCCATCGGCGTGCTCGTCGCCGACAGGCCGGTCGTCGACCCGGTGAGCAGCATGCCGCCCACGCTCCCGGTCATCCTGGAGGCGGACCCCACCGAGATCCTGGACGGGAAGCCGGGTGAGGGGATCGCCGGCCACTCCCCGGGCGCTGGCGTCGGCGGGACGACGGGCACGGGCGTGCCACCTGGGCAATCCAGGGTCGGCTGGTTGCCGGCCAACGGTGTCCCGGTGAAGACGCCGGTGCAGGTATTGACGATGCTCCCGTAGTTGACGATCCCGTTGCTGTTCTCGATGGTGCCGTCGTTGACGACCTTCGCGGAGGCGTCGATCTTGAGGTTGCCGGCGTAGCTCGCGATCTTGGCGCCCTGGTAGTTGCGGAGGGTCGCGTTCTTCACCGTGAGCGCGCGTGCGACACCGGGACGGCCGTTGGTGAGGGTGCCGTAGTTCTCGAACGGACCGTAGAGGGTGACGTCGAGGCCTTCGTTGCTGAAGGTGCCGCGGTTCGTGAAGGCCCCGCTGATCGAGAGGGTCGCCCCCCCGGGGTTGAACGTGGCTCCGGCCTCGTTGGCGATGCTGCCCGTCATCTGGCCCATGGGGGCCCAGGGCTTCATCACGCCCTTGTTGACGACGGGGCCGCCTGTGATGAGCATGTTCGTCACGGACAACGAGCCGGTGCCGTTGACCGTCAACGCGCCGCCGGCAGCGCTCTCGAGGTGGGCGACCGAGAGCGTGCCAGCGACGACCAGGGGTCCGGAGACTCGGACCACACCGCCGAAGACACCGGTGCCCCCACTGCACAGGTCGAAAGTCACCGACGTCCCCGAGGCGACGGTGACGGTGATGCCGGCGGGGATCAGGATGTCCTTGCAGCTGGCGGGGAGCGCGCCGCCCCAGGTCGCGGCGCTGCCCCAGTTGCCGGACTGCACGGCGGTGTTGCCGGCCAGCGCCGGACGCGGGGCCGCCAGGATCGGCAGCAGCAGGGCCAGCCAGGACGCGCGGTTCGAGCTCTTCATGTCGGTTCCTCTCCGTCAGGTGACGCTTTCAGGAGCCGTCGAAGCTCCCGCAGGTCTTCCTTGAGTACGTAGCCGCAGGCGCCCGCCTCGGCGGCGGCGGCGCGGAAGTGGGGATCGCCGTACTGGGTGACGATGATGACCTGGGCATCGGGGAACGTCGTGCGCAGCCGCCGCGTCGCCTCCAGTCCGTCGAGGCCCGGCATCTCCAGGTCCATCAGGACACGGTCACTGCGGCCGAGCCGCTGCAGCGTGTAGGTCGCGACCGCCTGCGAGCCGTCGCCGCATTCGATGGTCTCCTCGGCGAGGTCGGCCACCACCGACCGGATGAGCTCGCGCATCCGCGCGTGGTCGTCGACGATCAGCACCTTCATGGCTTCCGCATCACTGGCGGTCAGAAGATGCGCGACGAGGCACACCCAGGGCATCGGGGCCACCACCCTTTCCCGTTGGGCAGACCTACGGATCGTGTTGGGTAGGACTACCTAATCGTGCGTCTGCCGCCCACCGGTCCGATCGGCTGCGCGCCGACCCGGATCTGATCGATGCCGCAAAACTAGGGCGCGGAACAACCGAAGTAAATACGTAGAAGTGCGTATCCGAAGAGGCTCACCCACCCTCGCGACCGGGGCCACGTCCTCGGGCTAAACAAGGCAACGCCGCGCCCCGAGGCACGGCGAGCCTTGGCGACGCGGCGAAGTTCCGGACGAGTTCCTGGGAAGCGCTTCGCGACCGGTTGAGCGATGCGCCCGGCTGCGGTCTACTCGATGGCGGTGCCGCCGCCTCCGCCGCCGGACGGGGGCGCCGACGCGGCGAGGTAGGTGAACGGCTTGGCGTTGCTCTGGCGGCCGGCCACCACGACGGACACCGACGCCGCTCCGGCTGCGGCGTTCGGTACCGTGCAGCTGATCGCTCCGGACGTCACCGACTTGACCGGGCAGCTGAGGCTTCCCACCATGACCGTCGCGCCGCTCGCGAACCGGTAACCCTTGATGGTGAGCGGGGTGCCCGGCGCCGCCGAAACCGGCTCGATGGACGTGATCGCCGGCGTGGCGTCGTAGGTGAATTGCGGGCCGGTGGAGTTCGTGGCACCGGTCGACGCGTTCCTCACCTTCACCGCAAAGGAGCCGGTGCCGATCGGGATGATGCAGGCAGCCGTCGTGGCGGTGAACGACTGGACCGTACAGGCCGAGGCTCCGATCGTCACGGTGGGCTTGGTGGTCCCGAAGCCGCTTCCGGTGACCTTCAGCGTGCCCCCGTAGGCCCCGGTGACCGGCGTGATGCTGGTGACCGTGACCTGGGCCGGGGCGGCCGCGGCCAGGATGCCCGAGGCGGTGGCGATGGCAAGTCGGATGGCGTTCAATCTCACATGTCCTCCTTCGATCCGGGTGTCGCGCCCAAGATGCGGCGCGCGACCCTGCCGGAGCATCGGAAGCACCACCCTTTCTGATGGGGTAGGTCTACGGATGGCGTTGGGTAGGTCTACGGGGGCCGGGGATCACAGCTCCGACCTGTGCTCCAGCGCGAACTTCAGCACCGCGTGATGACCCTCGAGCTCCAGCCGCTGGCCGATGCGGGCGCGGTGGTGCTCGATGGTGCGGACGCTGAGGCAGAGCTCGGCGGCGATCTCCTTGCTCGACTTGTACTCGGCGACCAGCTTCAGCACGCGCCGCTCGACGTCGGTGAGCGCGGCGACCTGCGGCTTCGCGGCAGCGAGCTGCGTGGCGCGGCGGCTGCGGTTGAGGAGGAAGCCGGTGAGCTGCGGGCTGACGTACTCCTGCCCGGCGGCCACCGCTCGGATGCACTGGACGATCTCGACGAGCGCGCTGTCCTTCACGACGTAGCCCTTCACGTCCAGGTCGAGCGCCCGGTTCAGGAAGTGCTCGTCCTTGTGCATGGTCAGGAAGATGACCGCCATCTTCAGCCGCTGCTCGCGGATCGCGCCGGCCAGCTCGAAACCGTCCTTCCCCGGCAGCTCCACGTCGAGGAGGGCGATGTCGGCGTCGCTCTTCCTCAGCTTCTGCCAGGCGGTCTCGCCGTCCTCGGCCTCGTCCACCACGACGAGCTGCGGCGCGCGCTCGATGATCTGACGCAGCCCGTGCCGGAAGATCGGATGGTCGTCGGCGATCAGGATCCGGATGTCGGTCACGCGCTCTCCTGTCGCGCGATCGGCAGACGGATCCGCACTGCCACCCTGGTGCCTCGCCCCTCCGCCGAGTCGACGCTCAGCACCGCGCCCAGCATCCGCGCGCGTTCGGCCATGCCGGCGAGGCCGAAGCCATGGTGCCGCGAGGCGGCGTCAGGCGGGAGGCCGCGGCCGTCGTCGCGGATCGTGACGGTGACCGAGTCGGTGGCCCGTTCCACCGAGACCACCGCCTCCGACGCTCCCGAGTGCTTGACCACGTTGTTCAGCCCTTCCTGGACGACGCGATAGAGAGTGATCGCGTCCTCCTTGCTGAAGAGGTCGTCGAGCGGGACCAGCTCCGCGCGCAAGCGGGTGCTCGTCGTCTTGGCAACGTTCTCGATCATGACCTCGAGTGCCTTCGTCAAGCCGAGACGGTCGAGATGATAGGGCCGCAGGTTCTGCGAGATGTTGCGCACTTCGTCGAGCGAGTCCGCCACGGAGGAAGCGATCGACTGGAACTGCTCCACGAGCGCCGGGTCGTCCTGGACTGCGATCTGGCCGATCTGGGCGCGGTTCTTCACGATCAGGAGGTTCTGGCCCAGGCTGTCGTGCAGCTCGGCGGCGATGCGCTTGCGCTCGTGCTCCTGCGAGCGGATCAGCTCGCGGGCGAACTCCTGCTGCGCCGCCTGGACCCGCCGCAGCTGGGAGACCCGGTAGGCCCAGGCGCCCGCGATCACGCCGGCGAAGCTGAGCACCGCCAGAGCCTGGAACCACCAGGTGCGCGTGAAGTGCGGGATGACGGTGATGGGCAGGCTGGCTCCGGTGCTGTTCCAGACCCCGTCCGCGTTCGCGGCGATCACCCGGAAACGGTACGAGCCGGGCGGCACCCGCGAGTAGTACGCCGTACGCCGGGTGCCGGCGTCTACCCAGTCGCGGTCGGCACCCTCCAGCTTGTACCGGAAGCGCTGGTTCTCGGAGTTGATGAAGCTGAGCGCGGTGTACTCGATCTCCAGGTTGTCCTGGCCGGGGTCCACGCGGATCGGCGCCGCCCCCGATCCGCCGTGGACGGCGTTCTCCCAGGCCTCGGCGTCGACGCTCTGGCGGTCGACGCGCATCGCCTCGATGACCACCGGCGGCGGCTCCCGATTCGTCCGGACGGTTCTGGGGTCGACCATCGCCAGGCCACCCATGGTCGGGAACCAGAGCTTGCCGTCGCGGGTCTTCACCCCGGCAGGCCAGCGCCCGCCGTTGCACTCGGCGCTCGGCATGCCGTCGCTCTTGTTGTACGCGTAGCTGGTGACGGACCGGATGCGGCCCGCGGCGAAGTCGTCGAGCTCCTTCTTCCTCACCCGGTGGATGCCGCGGTTGCAGCTCATCCAGAACCAGCCGAGGCCGTCGTCCAGGATCTGGAAGACGCCGTTGTCGAAGAGGCCGTCGTGGGTCGTGTAGCGGGTGAAGCGGCCGTCCTTGAAGCGGCCGAGGCCGCTGTCGTAGGTGCCGATCCAGAGCGCGCCGTCGCCGTCCAGGTGGAGAGCGCGGACGGTGTCTCCGGGCACGCCATCCTTCACCGTCCAGGCGGTGAGACGCCCCTCCCGATAGTGCGTGATGCCCCCGGTGGCTCCGATCCAGAGTCCGCCGCGCCCGTCCTCGATGATGACCTTGGTCTCGTTCGCCGCGAGGCCGTCCCTGGTGGTGAGGTGCGTGGTCACGCCGTCTTGGGTGCGAAGGACGCCATCCGCGGTCCCGGTGAAACGGGCGCCCGCGCCGTCCTCGGCCATCGCGAAGCCGCCTCCGGGGTGGTAGCCCACCGTCGCCGGATCGCGAACGAGCCGCCCGTCGCTCACCCGCCAGTACCCGTTGACCCACAGATCGCCCGCCCGATCCTCGTGGAGGTTGTTCGCCCTGCCGCCGGCCACGACGAACGCCTCGTCCCCGGCGCCCGCTTGCAGCGTGAACACGCCGTCCTTCATCCGGTACAGGCCGTTCCCGGAGGTTCCGATCCAGAGCGAGCCATCCTTCCGTTCCAGGACCGTGTACATCTCCCCGAACGGAAGGCCGGTGGCCCTGCCGAAGGCGGCGACCGCGTTGCGGCGCGCCCGGTAGAGGCCGTCGCCGACGGTGTTGACCCAGATGTTCCCCTCGCCGTCCACGAGGCTCCCGACGGCCAGCATCCCGTCAGGAGGTTGCCGGGAGAGGAGCTCGCTCTTCATGGTGGCGAGCTCGGTGAGCCAGAGCCGGCCCGCGGCGTCCACGGAAGTCAGCTGCACCGGTCCGCCCTTTCCACAGACCAGGGTCGGTCGGTCGCCGGGAAGGCCCGTGTCCTTGCTGTAGACCCTGATCGCTCCTTTCCGGGATCGGCGCTCGACACGCGAGGCGAACACGGTCCACTGCTCTCCGTCGATCACCTTGCTGCCATGCTGGATGTCGGGGGAGGAGTCGAACGGCAGCGCAAGAGCCGGGATCGTGACATCGAGATCGGGGTCTCTCCGGAAGCGGCCGTCGAGAAGCCTGTAGGCCTCGAGCGAGGATCTCGCCACGAGCCCGGGGACGCTGGCGGGCGCTCGCCAGTAATGCACGGCCGGGCGCGAGTGCCCGTCATCGAACAGGAAGGGGTTGATGCGGCCCTGCGGTGGACGGTAGACGGTAAATCGGCCGCGCTGCCGCAGGCCGACCTCGCCCGTCTCGAGGGCGGCCCACAGACCGCCGTCCCCGTCCTCGAAGAGGCTGACGAAGCGGCTGCTGGGGAGCTCCGGCGAGTTGCCGCGGTTGAAGACCGTGAAGCGGACGCCGTCGAAGCGGACCAGCCCGTCGAAGGTGGTGATCCAGAGATAGCCGTCGCGGGTCTGCAGGATCTCGCGCACCGAGTTCTGCGGCAGGCCGTTGTCCGCCGTCCAGTGGTCGAGGCGGTACTGCGCGTGGGCGGGAAAGGCCAGGAGCGCCAGCGCCAGGAGCGCTGCCGGGCGGGCCATGGGTGCCAACAGCATCAGTTCCGGTGAGCTTAAGGTTTCGGGAAGATTTCGTCTTTCTCCAAACGCCTGTGACTGCTGTCATGAGGTGGCGGGTGCTCGACAGGAACGACGTTCTTCTCAGCGGGCGCGATCAAGGAGACCGCGATCCCACGAAGGAGGACACCATGGCCACGACGAAGAGAAGCGATGCGCCGGCGAAGACCAGGAAGCTGAAGGTCGTCAAGGGGACGCTCCGCGACCTTTCCCCCAAGGTCGACGTCAAGGGAGGGCAAAAGCCGAACATATCCATGGTGTGGACCGCTTGCTGCACCTGAGAGAAGACACGAACGGCGAGCTCGCTCCGCTGCAGGGTTCCTGCGCCGGCTGCCCGGCGAGGTGATGGCCCCGGCCGCGTCGTGGCGCTGGCGTGCTCCCGTGAGCCCGCTTCCGCCACGGCGTGGCCAGCGCACGTCGGCGCCACGCCTCGTAGACTCTGGCCATGATCAAACAGACGTTGGCCGGGTGCCTTCTCGCGGTCGCGGGCTGCCTGCCGGCGGCTCCGCCGCCTCCTTTCCGCGTCGTCGAATCGTCGATCCCGGCGATGCAGCAGGCGCTGCGAGACGGCCGCGTCACCTCGCGCGAGCTCGTGCTCCAGTCCCTGACGCGCATCGCCACCTGGGAGGACAAGCTGCACGCGGCGATCACCGTCAACCCGAACGCGCTCGCCGAGGCCGACGCGCTGGACCGCGAGCGGAAAGCGGGGCGCCTGCGCGGGCCGCTGCACGGCATCCCCATCGCGATCAAGGACAACATCCAGACCACGGACCTGCCGACGACCGGCGGCGCGCTGGCGTTCGACGGCTGGGTCCCACCCTACGAGGCGACGCTGGTGAAGAACCTGCGCGACGGCGGTGCCGTCATCCTGGCCAAGACGCAGATGACCGAGCTCGCCAACTGGGTGGCGGCCTCCCCCGGGCCGATGCCCAACAACTACAACGCGCTCTCCGGCTACGGCTACAACCCCTACGACCCGCGCCGCGACCCGCGCGACGCGACGTTCGACGGCCGTCCGGCGCTCAACACCGGCGGCTCCAGCTCCGGCGCGGGCACCGCGGCCAGCTTCTGGGCGGCCAGCGTCGGCACCGAGACGTCCGGCTCGATCCTCAGCCCGTCCAACCAGAACATGCTCGCCGGCATCAAGCCGACGGTGGGCCGCATCAGCCGCCACGGCGTCATCCCGATCACCGCCGACCAGGACACGCCGGGCCCGATGGCGAGATCGGTCACCGACGCCGCGATCCTCCTGGGCGTCCTCGAGGGACGGTCTCCCGATCCGGACGACCCGGCCACCCGCGCCTGCGCGCCGCCGCCGGGCAACGACTACACGCCGTTCCTGAAACGCGACGGACTGAAGGGCGCGCGCATCGGCATCCCGCGCGCGTTCTTCTACGACAAGGCCACCGCGCCCGGCTCCGACCGGCAGCGCGGCGGGCTGAGCCCGGACCAGGCGAAGGTGATGGCCGAGGCGATCGAGGTGCTCCGCAAGGAGGGCGCGGTCCTCGTCGACCCCGCCGAGGTGCCCAGCGCGATCGACAAGGACGAGAAGCGCAGCTGGCTGTCCTGGGGGACCTGCACCGACATGGACGAGCTGAAGGAGGGCAAGTGCTCCATCGTGCTGGCGTACGGGATGGAGCGCGACTTCAACGCCTGGATCGCGTCGCTCGGCGCGCGCGCGCCGGTGAAGTCGCTCAAGGCCCTGCGGGACTGGAACGTCGCGCACCAGAAGGCCGGCGCCATGAAATATGGCCAGTCCCTGCTCGACTTCTCCGACGCGATGGACCTCACGACGTTCAAGGCCCGCTACCAGTCCGACCGCGCGCACGACCTCTTCCTCACCACGGAGCACGGCATCGACGCGGTGATGAAGGCCGAGCGGCTCGACGCGCTCCTCTTTCCGGGAGGGGGCGGAGCCGGGCTCGCCGCCCGTCCCGGCTACCCGACGGTCATCGTGCCCTTCGGCCTCGTCCCGAACGCGCCGCAACCGCCGCAGGCGCCGTTCCCGGAGGGATTCGACGCGAAGCCGTCGCCGTTCGGCGTCAGCTTCACCGGGATGGCCTGCAGCGAGCCGGCGCTCTTGCGGATGGCCTACGCCTTCGAGCAGGCCACGCGCAGAAGGGTCGCGCCGTCGCTCCCTTGAAGGGCGACCTCACCGAGGCAGGTCGCGGCTCACGAGGCGTGGGCTACCAGTCGCCCGTGCAGACTCCGTCGCGGCAGACGAGGCCGATCGCGCAGTCGCAGTCGCGCTCGCAGCGCGTGCCCTCCACGCCGCCGAGGCGTTTCAACGTCTGGTCCAGCTCGGGATCGGTCGACGGCCCCTTGCGGGGAGCGAGGTCGCGGATGTCGACGCGCAAGCCGCCAGGCGGCTTGATGGGCGGATCGGACACGCGGCAAGATACCCCAAACGAATGACGCGGGGGGGAAGCGCGTGAGCCTCCGGATCCGGATGCGGGATCTGCCGCCCATCGAGGCGCGGCGTGACCCGCTCTTCGAGCTGGTCTGCCGCGTCGCCGGACAGCGGAAGCGATTCGCCATCGGCGAGGGAGAGAGCATCGTGGGCAGCTCCCCGCGGGCCGACATCTCCATCCGCGTCGCCGGGGTACGGGTCCGCCATCTCCGGCTGAAGCGCAACGGCGAGCGGATCTACCTCGAGCCCATCGGCGGCGCCAGCGTCGTCTCCGGCGGCCGCCTGGTCGAAGGGCTGGTGTCCCTGGCGGTCGGGCAGCCGTTCACGTTCGGATCGGTGACCGCGCAGGTCGAACGGTTGATGCCGGCCGACCGGCACAATGCGGTCCCGATCCCGACCACCCAGATCGCGATCTCCACCGAGGAGGCCGACGCCTGGGACTCCCCGTCCCGCCAGCTGGGCCGGCTCAACGAGCTGGTGGAAGCGTCTCTCTCGGCTCCGATCCGGCCCGAGGCGATCCTCGAGACGCTCACGCAGTGCCTGGCGCCGACCGCGGCCGCGATCTTCCGCCAGAGGCGAGACGGCGAATGGACGCGCCTCGCCGAGGTCGCCTCCCCCGGGGGCCCGTCGATCGAGAGCCCGGACGCGCCCGCCGGCTGCCGGCGTTACCGCGCCCGCGTGGAGGAAGACACGCTCCTGCTCGTCGTGCTGCCCGCCAGCGACACCGGCCAGCCGTGGCAGGACGAGCTCTGCCGGCTGCTGGCGCTGCTGTCCGCGGCGTGGGTGCCTCACCGGCGGGGAGCGGCCCGGCCGGCGGCCTCCCCCGGTCAGGACCCGGTCTGGGACGCGCTGGTGGGCAGCCGCATCCGCCGCGAGCTGGCGGGCTGCGTGGACGCCTGCCGCTATTCGGACACGGTCCTCGTCGTCGGCGCCACCGGCACCGGAAAGGAGCTGGTGGCGCGCGCCCTCCACGGACTGTGGGAACGGAAAGGCGAGTTCGTGGCCCTCAACTGCGGCGCCATCCCGGGCGATCTCCTGGACGCCGAGCTGTTCGGCATCGAGACCGGCACCGCCACGGGCGTCGAGGGGCGGCGCGGCCGGCTCGAGCAGGCGGAGCAGGGGACGCTCTTCCTGGACGAGATCGCCGAGCTGCCGATGCACCTGCAGAGCAAGCTGCTGCGCGTCGTGCAGGAGCGCGATTACTACACCGTCGGCGGGCGGAAGCTGCGGCGCGCCGACGTCAAGATCGTGACCGCGACGAACCAGCCGGTCGAGCGCCTTCGGGCCGGTCTGCTGCGGCAGGACCTCTACTTCCGTCTCGCCCAGTCCACCATCGCCCTGCCGCCGCTCCAGCAGCGGCGCGAGGACCTGGCTGCCCTCTGCGAGCACTTCCTGACGCAGCTGGAGCGGCAGTTCGGCCGCGGCGTCATCGGTGTCAGCGGCGCGGCCCTGGATCGGCTGAAGGCGTACGCCTGGCCCGGCAACGTCCGGGAGCTGCAGTCGGTCCTGCGGGCGGCCTACGCGGCCGCGCAGCGCGGCGAGCTGATCCAGAGCGTGCACCTCCCCGAGTCGCTGAACGGCACCAGCGCGGCTCCCCTCAACGGAGAGCTGGCGGCGATCCGCGGGCAGCTGCAGAAGGACGTCATCCAGCGCGCGCTGAAGGCAAACCGGCGTGTCTCGGACGCCGCCGGGGAGCTGGGACTCAGCCCGGGATACCTGTATCGTCTGATGAAACGACTGGGTATTGAGCACCCAGAACGCCCATCGATCCACCTCGGGAGCCGCCCGGCAAGACGAGACCGCGCAACGACACGAAAGGAAAGGGAGAGTTCATGACGACGATGATGACCGTGAACGGCAAGGACGTCAGCGTGGGAGAGGCCGTGCGGCTGTCGATCCTTCACGACGAGCCGTTCCTGAAGAACACGATCGACTTCGAGCTCCTGCGCCAGCATGCGGCCGCGAGCGGGATCGCCAACAGCGACGCGGAGCTCCAGGTCGCGGCCGACGAGCTGCGCTACACCCGCGGTCTCGAGACGGTCGACGCTCTGAACCAGTGGATGAAGGCCAACAATCAGACGCTCCTCTCCCTCCAGGACGCCATCGACGGGATGCTGCTCCGGAACAAGATCCGCAGCGCGATTCCCGACTCGGAGGTCGCCGCCTACTTCGCCGAGCACCAGACGGAATTCGAATCCGTCGACCTGTACAGCTGCCGGCTGGACAGCGCCGACAAGGCGAACGAGCTGAAGTCGCAGATCCTCGAGGAAGACGCGAACTTCCACGCGATCGCCATGGAGCATTCGAGTGACGCGGACACCAGGATGCTGGGCGGGTACGCCGGGCGCCTCACCCGGTCGCAGATGACCGGCGACATCGAGGCGGCGGCGTTCAGCGCCAAGCCGGGCGCGGTGATCGGCCCGGTCAAGACCGACAAGGGCTACAACCTGTTCAAGGTGGGGGCGGTGCACAAGCCGGGCGCCGACGACCCGAAGGTGAAGGAGAGCATCCGGCAGGCCCTGTTCAACGCCTTCCTCGACAAGCTCCGGTCGAAGGCGACGGTCACCTACAGCCTGGACTAGGTGCCGACGGGCTCCGTGCCGACGTCGATCTGCATGGCCCTCGTGGGCCTGGTGTTCCTCGCCACCGGCCTGATGAAGGCGGTGAACGCCAGGCCCTTCCTGCGTCAGCTGCAGGGCTATCGCGTCTTCCCGCGGTTCTTCGCACTCCTGGCGGCAACGCTCTTCATCGGGCTCGAGCTCGCGCTCGGCACCGCGCTCCTGGTGCGGCTCTCCGACTGGCTGCTGCCGCTCGGCATCGCCGTGCTCCTCTCGCTGACGGCCATCACCGCCTGGGGCACCGCGACCGGCCGCGTCGAGGAGTGCGGCTGCTACGGCGGGCTGCTGATGCTGACACCGCGCCAGAGCGCGGCCCTGAACGCGCTCTACATCGCGCTCCTAGCGGTGGGCTGGGCCGCCCTCGGCAGGGATCTCGGCTCGACGGCCGTGAACGCGGCTGGCGCCGCCGGAGGCGCGGCTGGCGCCGCGGGGCTCGCCCTGTGGAAGATCGGGGCTGCAACCCTCGCCGGGATCGCCGGCGCCGCCCTCGGCTGGCGCTCGATCCGCCGGGGGCCGCTCGTGGAGTACAGCCTGCTGAAGCCGGGCAAGCGCTGGAACCCGAAGTGGCTGAAGGGAGACGTCGCCCCCACCGCCGAGGCGTCCTCCTTCGTCGTGTTCCTCAGCCAGGACTGCCCGTACTGCAAACAATGGGTACCGTTTCTGAACATCATCCACGTCCAGCCCGACTTCCCGCGGGTGATCGGGCTGATGTCGGTGGACGGCGCGGCGCGCGAGCGCTTCCTGGCCGACCACGTGATCCGCTTCCCGGTCACCCACATCTCCAATGGGCTGGCGGGACTGATGGTGGCGGGCTATCCGACCGCGGTCCTGGTCGAGCAGGGCGTCATCCAGAAGACCTGGTTCGGCGAGATGCCCCAGGCCTACGTCGACCGCATCCGCGAGTTCTATCAGGCGATCTCGGTCGGCAAGGAGCGCAAACCGTCGGGGTTCTCCGGGTAGTCGCTTGGTCGTCACCGACCTCCTCGAGGTGCTGAAGAAGAACGACCTGACGCGGGCGGTGCCGCCGGCGGAGCTCGAGGAGCTGGCGTCCCGTCTGACGGTGGAGGTGTTCCAGCTCGGGGAGTCCGTCGTCCGCCGCGGCGAGCGGGGCGACGCCTTCTACATCGTCTACTCGGGCCGGGCCCGCGTGGTGGACGACTCGGTGAAGGAGAAGCCGGTGACGCTGGCCGTCCTCACCGCCGGGGACGGCTTCGGCGAGCGCGCGCTCTTCCGCGACGAACCGAGAGGCCACACGGTGCGCGCCGCCGGCACGCTGACCGTCCTGAAGCTCCAGGCCGACGCGTTCCGCGCCCTGGTCGCCGCGCATCCCGAGCTGACCGGGACCCTGGAGACCAGGATCCGCCAGCAGACCGAGTTCAACTTCCTCAAGCAGCTCGGCATCCTGGCGCACCTCTCGCCGGCGAAGACCCAGGAGCTGCTCGGGCAGCTCGAGCGCCGCGAGCTTCAGGACGGCGAGCTCCTCTTCCAGGAAGGCGAGCCGGGCGACTCGGCGTTCCTGGTGAGGGAAGGCCGGATCCAGATCCTCAAGCAGGACGGGCTCACCTCGCGGCAGGTCTCGGTGCTCTCGGCCGGGGCGCTCCTCGGCGAGATCTCGCTCCTCTACGGGGCGCCGCGGGCGGCCAGCGCGCGCGCGGAGGGACCAGCAACGGTCCTCCGGATGAGCGCCGCGCTCCTCGAGCAGTACGTCGCCACCGAGGACACCAAGGCGCTGATCCTCCAGCAGGCCACAAACCGGCTGCAGCAGAACGACACGCTGCTGATGCAGGAGCCGGCGGCGGCCGAGCCGGAGGCCGAGCGGCCGGGCCTCCATTCCCGGCCGGCCGTCCTCGGACACGGCCTGCTGGCGCGCACGCTCCCGGTGGTCGTGGCCGACGTGCCCGCCCTGGCCGGGCTCGCCTGCCTGGCGATGATCGACGCCGCCCACCGCCGAACGCCTCCCTCGGACCGCGAGGTCGACCGGCGCCTCACGCAGCCCAGCCAGGCGACTCTGCTGTCGCTGGCCCGGGACGCCGAGCAGCGCGGCTACTTCACCAGGCTCCTCAAGCTGTCGCTGGCGGAGCTCTCCGACGTGCCGCTGCCGTGTCTCGCGGAACGGAACGACGGCAGCTGCGTGATCGTCTTCAAGGTCGACGCCCGCCAGGTCGCGGTCGCCCATCCGCTGACCGGCCTCGAGCGCCTATCGGCCGCCGAGTTCGCGGCGGCGTGGAACGGGCGCCTCCTGACGGTGACTCCGGCTCCCGTCTTCGCCGAGTCCGGCGGCCGGCTGGCATCGATCTTCCGGCAGATGGCGGCGATGGCGCGGCCCTATCGCGACGGTATCGCGGCGGTCGCGGCCATCACCCTGATGACCCAGGTCTTCGGCCTGGCCGGGCCGCTCTTCACGCAGGTCATCGTCGACAAGGTCCTGGTCAGCGGCGACCGCTCGCTCCTCCACCTGCTGCTGGTCGGCAGCCTGGTCGTCACCGCGTTCCAGCTGGGCGCCGGCACGCTCCGGGAATACCTCGTCGCCCACCTGGTGCGCCGGCTCAACGGCCTGATGCAGCTGCGGTTCTTCCACCACATCCTGGCGCTTCCCCAGAAGACGATCGTCCGCTGGACGGTGGGCGACCTGCTGCTGCGCTTCGGCGAGAACGAGAAGCTGCTGGCGCTGGTCTCGCAGAGCGGGCTCAAGATCGTCCTCGACTCGACCACGATCGTCATGTACGCCTTCATCCTGCTGGCGCAGAACGCCACGCTGGCAGGCGTGGCCATCGTCTTCCTGCTGGGGTTCGTGGCGCTGATGCTCTTCTCGTCGCCGCGCCTCCGGGCCGGCGACCGGCTGGTCTTCGCGTCCGCGCAGGCGACGCAGTCGCACCTGATCGAGACCGTCACCGGAATCCAGACGGTCAAGTCGCTGGCCGCCGAGGGAACGACCTTCACCCGCGGGTACGGCCTCATCACCGACCAGCAGGTGCGCGAGCGCCGGTTCGCCGGCCTCACCTTCAACATCAGCCTCATCTCGACGGCGCTCAATCAGAGCGCCTCGGTGGTGATCCTCGGCTTCGGCGCCGTGCTGACGCTGAAGGGGGAGCTGACCACCGGCGAGCTGGTCGCCTTCAACGGGATCTTCGCGGCGATGGTCGCGCCGGTGATGGGGCTGGTGAAGGTCTGGGACGAGCTGCAGGAGGTGCGGGTGTCCTTCGAGCGCACCGGCGAGATCCTGCGCGAGCCCGCCGAGAGAGAGCCGGCCGACGCCGTCGCGCCGCTCCTCCAGGGTCACGTCGTCTTCCGGAACGTCAGCTTCCGCTACGGAGAGGAAGGCGAGAACGTCCTCAGCGACGTCAGCTTCGAGGCCTTCCCCGGCCAGAAGGTCGCGCTGGTGGGCCGCAGCGGCTCGGGCAAGACCACGCTGGCCAGCCTGCTGATCGACCTCTACCAGCCGACCGAGGGCGCCATCGTGGTGGACCAGGTCGACATCCGGCAGATGTCGAAGACCGCGCTCCGGCGGCAGGTCGGCGTGGTCGAGCAGGCGCCGTTCCTCTTCAGCGGGACGATCCGGGAGAACATCGCCCGATCCGACCCGGGCGCCGACCTGGAGCGCATCGTGGCCGCCTCCACCATCGCCGGGGCGCACGCCTTCGTCAGCCAGCTCCCGCTGGGCTACGACACCCCCATCGGTGAGCGCGGCACCAGCCTGAGCGGCGGGCAGCGGCAGCGCCTGGTGATCGCCCGGGCGATCCTCGGCAACCCGCGGATCCTCATCCTCGACGAGGCGACGTCCGCGCTCGACACCGAGTCGGAGCACCTCATCCAGAAGAACCTCGACAGCGTGATGAAGGGCCGGACCTCGTTCGTGATCGCCCACCGCCTCAGCACCGTCCGCAACGCCGACCTGATCCTGGTGATGGACAAGGGCCGGCTGGTGGAGAGCGGCACCCACGCCGAGCTGATGGAGCGCCACGGCCTGTACCACTACCTGAACGCGAGCGCGGCTTGAGCGCCAAGGGTCTCGAGCACGAGGAGAGACATGAGCGCTGACGAGTCGTCGCACGTCTCGGGCGAGGCACTGTCCACTCTCGACCGGTACGCCGAGCAGAGCCTGCAGTCCCAGGATCGCTCGGAGATCGTCCCGGAGATGCCGGCGCGGCTGGTGCGGGGCGGCGTCTACGCGATCGTGGGAGCCATCGCGCTCACGGTCGCGCTCCTCTACTTCGGCAAGGTCGCCGTGGTGGTGAGCGCCAAGGGAAAGATCGTGCCCGAAGGAGACGTGATCGCGCTGCAGGCGCTGCAGGGCGGCGTCGTCCACACGATCCTGGCGCGGGCCGGCGACCGGCTCGCCGCCGGTGCCCCGATCGTGAAGCTCGACGTCCAGGAATCGGCGATGGACCTGGCCAAGCTCAAGCGTTCCCACGAGCTCCTGAAGGTCCAGCTGGCGGCGGCGCGGGCCAGCCTGGCGCAGGTCGAGGGCGCGCTGGCGCGACCGGACTCGTCCGGCGGCGGCAAGGCGGACGCGGGCCCCACCCAGGTGACCGCGATCGGGTCGCTCGAGAACGCCAGGATGTCGCTCGAGGCCGCCAGGCAGTCCATGCAGCGCCTGCCCGAACGCCGGCAGCTCCAGGCCCGGGAGATCGAGCTGACGAACGAGAACATCACCCTCAACGAGCGGAGCCGGACGGAGACGGCGCGCGTCCTGGAGGACGAGGAGAAGGCGCTGGCGCGGAAACGCGAGCAGCTTTCGAACTACCGCGCGCTGGCCAAGAAGGACCTGATCTCGTCGCTCGAGCTGGGCGCCGAGGAGGAGCGCTACCGCAACGCCGAGAGCGCGCTCCTGGCGTCGCGCCAGCGGTTCGCGCAGCAGGCCATCGACATCTCCAACCAGAAGCTGCGCAAGTCGGAGCTGGAGACCAAGCTGGCCACGTTCGACACCGATTCCAGGAGCGGCCTCCGGCAGGCGGAGATGGCGTACCGGCAGGCGCTGGCCGGGCTCCGCCAGGAGCGGCAGGCCCTCAGCAACCGCATCCAGGAGCTCGAGTCCGAGAGCGAGGCCACCGCCGCGAAGATCAAGCTGGGCGAAGGGCGCCTGTCGCTGGCGACGATCACGATGCCGGTCGCGGGCACGCTGGTGGAGCTGAGGGTGAGCAACCCGGGGGAGCTCATCCCGGTGGGCACCGTCATCGCGGCGGTGGCGCCGGCCGGCGTGCCGATGGCGATCGAGGCGACCGTCCCGAACAAGGACGTCGGCTTCGTCACCGCGGGGCTCGCCGCGCGGGTCAAGGTGGACGCGTACCCCTACCAGCAGTTCGGCACGGCCCCGGCCACGGTGCAGCGCGTCCTGCCCGGCGTGGGTGCCGACAGCAACTTCCGCGTCCGGCTGCGTCTCCTGGAGGACCAGGTCGGCGGAAGCGGCGGGGGCACGCCGCGCCTCTTCCCGGGCCTCTCGGTGGTCGCCGAGATCTCGACCTCGAAGCAGCGGCTGCTGAGCCTCCTCTTCGCCAAGGACGACGACGACAAGAAGAAGAAAAAGAAGGACAAGGACTAGGGACCCAACGCGTGCCCGGCCTCGCCCCCGCCGACATCCTGCGCACCGTTCCCGGCCTCGCTGCCCTGGGTGAGGGGGACCGTGCGCTGGTCGCCGCCCTGGGCACGATGACCACGGTGCGCCCGGGAACCGCCATCCTGAAGGTCGGCGAGCGCATCGACGCGCTGCACGTGGTCCTCTCGGGAAGGGTCCGCCTGGTCAACGACGCCGGCGCCGGCCCGCCGGTGCCGCTCGACGTCCTGTCCGAAGGGGCGTCGCTCGGCGACGGGGCCCTGTGGGCGGAGAGGGCCAGCAGCTGCTCGGCGCAGGCGATGACCGAGGTCGTCCTCTTCACCCTGCCGCGCGAGGACTTCGCCAGGCTGCTGAAGGAGAGGCCCCACATCGGTGCGGCTCTCGAGCGGCACCAGGCCGAGGCGGCGGTCCGCAGCTTCCTCGCCGGCTCCACGATGTTCTCGGCCCTGGCGCCGGAGCAGCTCGACCTCCTGGTCCGGTCTCTCGAGCGGCGGGCGATCCCGGCCGGCCAGGTGCTGATCAGGGAAGGCGACCGCGCGACGGAGATCTACCTGGTGGAGTCCGGCCGGTTCCGGGCCTTCGAGGAGCGCGACCCGGCCAAGGTGATGCGCACGATGGAGCGCGGTGCCCTGCTCGGCGAGATCGCGGTGCGCACCGGCAGCCGCCGCACCGCCTCGGTGGTGGCCGACACCGATGCCAGCGTCCTCGCCCTCGGGAAGAAGCCGTTCCTCCAGCTCCTCGACCAGCAGAAGCAGGTCGCCGCTTCGATCGACGATCTGGTCAGCGCCCGGACGGCGCCCGCGGCGGCGAAGGAAGCCGCGCCGGCGGCGGCGCCCGCAGCAAGCGACAAGAAGCCCGACAAGAAGACCGACAGGTCAGCGGAGATCGCCTGGCAGGAGCCGGCCCTGGCCCGGACCGACTCCTGGCTGGCACGCCTGCGCCCCTTCACCGCGGTGCGACAGCAGAGCCAGATGGACTGCGGCGCGGCGAGCATCACCACCGTCTGCCGCCACTACGGCAAGCACGTCAGCCTGAACCGCATGCGCGAGCTCTCGCGCGTCGAGCAGTCCGGCGCGTCGATGGCGAACATCATGACCGCGCTCAAGCAGCTCGGCTTCGAGGTCGTGCCGATGCTCTCCACCCTCGAGCAGCTCGGCAGGACGCGGCTGCCGGCGATCGTGAACTGGCAGGGCTATCACTGGATCGTGGTCCACGCGGTCGGCGAGAAGACGGTGACCGTGGCCGACCCGGGCCAGGGTCTGAAGAAGCTGCCGGTGGACGAGTTCCTGAAGGGCTGGACCCGCTACACGCTCTTCGTGCAGCCGACCGAGCGCTTCAAAGACGTGGAGGAAGAGAGGCCCGCACTCGGCCAGTTCTGGTCGTACGTGCAGCCCTTCCGCCGCTACCTCGTCGAGATCGGGCTGGCCGCGTTCGCGATGCAGCTCCTCTCCCTCCTCCTCCCGGTGTTCACGAAGTTCGTCATCGACGACGTCATCGTCAAGCAGGACCCGCGCTGGCTCTTCACCGGGCTCGGCGCGATGGCCGCCATGGTGACCCTGAGCCTCCTGGCCAGCTTCTTCCGGCAGAAGCTGGTCCTCTTCGTGAGCCTCAAGGTGAACCTGCTCCTGGCCGGGGACTTCTACAAGCACCTGCTCTCGCTTCCGCTGCCGTTCTTCGAGAAGCGCAAGGTGGGCGACATCATCACGAGGTTCGGCGAGGCCGAGACCATCAACCGGTTCTTCACCCAGACCGGAGTGGACCTCCCGATCGACGTCTTCACCTCCCTCCTCTACCTGGGGTTGATGGCGTATTACAACGTCCCGCTCACGCTGGTGGCGTTGCTCTTCCTGACCCTGAACGTGGTGAACGCCCGCTTCCTGACGCCCTATCTCCAGCAGGGCTATCGCGAGGTGTTCCAGCGGACGGTGGAGGTCCAGAGCCACCTGATGGAGTCGGTGACCGGCCTGCGGACGATCAAGACGCTGGGCATCGAGCAGTACGTACGCTGGACGTGGGAGAACGCCTTCGCCCGGTTGAGCAACGCCTTCTTCGCGACCATGCGCTACGGGATGATCTCCGGCCTGGCGTCGCAGCTGATCGGCAACGCCTCCGCGGTGGCGATCCTCTTCTACGGGGCCTCCCTGGTCCTCGACAACCAGATCAGCCTCGGCACGCTGGTGGTCTTCACCACGATGTCGCAGGGCCTCAACGCGCCGGTCGCCAAGCTGGTCAAGGCCTGGACCGACTTCCAGAACACCCTCACCGCGGTGGAGCGCCTCAACGACGTCCTCGAGGAGGCGCCGGAGCTGCCCCCCTCACCCGGAGAGGAGAGGATCGTCCTCAAGAAGCTGCGCGGGCAGGTGCGCTTCGACAACGTCACCTTCCGCTACCACGAGGACGGCAAGAACGTCCTCCAGAACATCAGCCTGGAGGCCAGCCCGGGCCAGCGCATCGCGCTCGTCGGGCGCAGCGGCTCGGGCAAGTCCACCCTGATCAAGCTGCTGCTCGGGTTCTACCGGGTGTCTTCGGGGTCGATCACCGTCGACGGCTTCTCCATCTCCGACCTCTGGCTGCCCTCCCTGCGGAAGCAGATCGGGGTCGTGCCCCAGGAGTCGTTCCTCTTCCGCGGGACCATCCGCGAGAACATCGCCCACGCCAAGCCCGGCGCGCCGGCGAGCGAGGTGGTCCAGGCCGCCAAGCGCGCCGCCGCGCACGACTTCATCAGCGGCCTGCCGCGCGGGTACGACACGGTGCTGGAGGAGCGCGGGACCAACCTCAGCGGCGGCCAGCGGCAGCGGGTGGCGATCGCCCGGGCCGTCCTTCAGGACCCGCGGATGCTGATCCTGGACGAGGCCACCTCGGCGCTCGACAACGAGGCCGAGCGCCAGTTCCTGCAGTCGCTGGAGAGCGTCTTCGCCGACCGCACCGTGTTCATGATCGCGCACCGGCTGTCGACGGTCCGGAACGCGGACCGCATCCTGGTGCTCGACCGCGGGCTGGTCACCGAGCAGGGCAACCACGAGGAGCTGATGGCCAGGAAAGGGCTCTATTACTTCCTGGCCTCGCAGCAGCTGAGCCTGTGACGAAGCGTCGCGCCTTCCTCGCCGCGGTCGCCCTCGCCGGCCGGCTGGCTCTGTCACAGGAGCCCGTGCCGCCCGAGGCCGCGGCGCAGGCTGAGCCTGCGTTGGCGGAAGCACCGCCGCCACCGGCCTTCGCGCCCACCGAGCGCTACGTGGATCGCGTCCGGCGGGAGGGAGCCGTCCTCGAGCTGACCCTGAAGGACACGATCGAGCGGACGCTCCGGAACAACCTCGACATCGCGATCGAGTACGACAACAGTCAGCTGGCCCGGCAGGGGTTGAGGGGAGCGCTGGGCGCCTACGACCCGTTCTTCTCCCTAGGGGGCGTCCGCTCGTCGGTGGAGACGCCGAACTCGCTGCAGGGCGCCAGCGAGACCGTCCACAGCCTGAACTTCGGGCCGTCCATCTCGCAGCAGCTCCCGGGCGGAGGATCGCTGGGCGTCGGCCTGACGAACAGCCGGACCAGGACCGACGCGCTGGCGATCGTGAACCCGCTCTTCGGCTCGCAGCTCGACCTCTCCCTGACCCAGCCTCTCCTGCGGGGCTTCCTGGAGACCGGCATCCAGCGCCAGATCAGGGAGGCGCGGCTGAGGATCGGCGCCAGCGACGCGCAGTTCCGGCAGCGCGTGGCCGACGTGGTGCAGCTGGCGCAGGACCGCTACTGGTTCCTGCTGGGCGCGATCGAGACCTACGAGGCGCAGCGGCAGTCCCGGGACCTGGCGGTGACGCAGTACGAACGGACGCGGCAGCGGGCCGCGAGCGGCCTCCTCTCCGGCGTGGCGATCACCTCGTCCCGCGCCGAGGTGGCCGGACGCGAGCAGCAGATGTTCGAGTCGGAGGTCCAGATCCTCCAGGCGCAGAACGCCCTGAAGCAGTCCCTCTCGGCAGACCCCGGCGACGAGATCTGGCGCCGTGTGGTCCTGCCGGTCGACCGGCCCGAGGTCCGCGAGCCCACGCTCCAGCTCGAGGCCGCGGTCGCGCTGGCGCTGACGCAGCGGCCCGAGCTGGAGCAGCTGAAGAAGCAGGTGGAGATCGCCCAGGTCAACGTGGCGTTCTACCGGCGGGAAACGCTGCCGGGCCTGAGCTTCCAGGGGGGCCTGGGGGCGGTCGGTCGCTCCGGCGAGCTCGCGCCGGGCCAGGGGGGCGACCTCGCCAACGCCCCGGGCGTCGGCGGCCTCGGCAACGCGCTCGGGCAGGTGTTCCGCTTCGACTATCCGAGCTGGAGCGCGGGCCTCACCGCGTCGATCCCGATCGGCAACCGCACGGCCAACGCGCAGCTGGAGGCGGCCCGGATCACCGAGCGCCAGGTGAGGAGCCAGCTGAGCAAGGGGCAGCAGGCCGTGGTGGTCGAGGTCCGGAACGCCTGGGAAGGCGTGATGACCCGCAAGAAGAGCCTCGACGCCGCGCGCCTCGCGCGCGAGCTGTCCGAGGAGCAGCTTGCCTCGGAGACGGCGCGCTTCCAGGTCGGCTTCACCACGAACTTCGAGGTGCTGCGCTACCAGCGCGACCTGGTGGAGGCGCAGGTCCGCGAGCTGACCGCGGTGATCAACTACCAGTCGGCGCTGACGGCGCTCCAGAAGTCGATCGGCGCCATCGTCGGGCCCGCCGAGCTGGAGACCGCCAGGAGGGAGTAGACCGACCTGTGTGACCTTTTGGTCAATGCCGTGACATTTCAGTCACATACCCGGGCGGTCCGGACCTGGCCGCCACCGATCGACCCGAGAGGCTTGCGCGGGTTGACCTTTCGGACACGCTCATCCACCCGCGAGCGGCCGAAAGAACGGCGCGCGCGGTGGTTCCCTTCTTGCACTGGGGCGATCACCAGGAGGGGACCATGAAAGAAGGCGCGCGCATCACGATCAGCGAGCTGCCCCCGAGGCCGCGAGGGCTGGACCAGGCCGAGATCTCAAGGATCTTCGGTGGGTGCAACTACGACGGCGCAAGCTGCGGCCAGGACAAGGACTGCTGCTCGGGCAAGTGCTATTCCTCGCAGAGCGGCTTCCAGGCCCTGGCGGGCGGCGGCTCCGGGTACTGCTACCCCGCCTACCGCTACTGACCGGCTAACACCGGCCCGCCCATGTATCTCGACCCCGAGCGGTTTCCGTTCACCGCGGCGCTCGAGGAGAGCTGGCCGGTCATCCGCCGCGAGTTCGAGGCTCTGGGCCGCGAGGCGCTGGTCGCGTGGCCCGAGCGGGCGCTCTACGAGCAGGGCTGGGACGTCTTCGGCCTCTACGGGTTCGGCCAGCGCCTCGCCGAGAACTGCGCGGCCTGTCCGGCGACCGCGCGCCTGGTCGAGACGGTTCCCGGCATGGTCACCGCGGGCTTCTCCGTCCTCCAGCCCGGCACCCACATCCGTCCTCATGCCGGCTACAGCGGGGCCGTGCTGCGCTGCCACCTCGGCCTGGTCGTCCCTCCGGGCTGCGAGATGCGGGTCGGAAGCGAGACGCGCGGCTGGCAGGAGGGGCGCTGCCTGGTGTTCGACGACACCACCGAGCACGAGGTCTGGCACCGCGGCACGTCGGTCCGCGCGGTCCTCCTCCTCGACGTGATGAAGGACGCGCACGGAGTCCCCGTCACCGCGAACCCGCGCACCGGCGGGTCGACCGTGCACGCCACGATCGCGAGCCTCGGCGGACTCCAGAGCGCCTCGGTGGGCTTCGACGTACGGGAGCGGCCGCGTCCGACGTACTTCCGAGGATGATGGTGAACCTTCTCGAGCATGCCGCAGAGCGGGCGCCGACGCTGGGCGTCGGATACGTCGCGGACGACGGCTCGGTCGAAGTCGAGCCTTACCCGGCCCTGCTCCACAGGGCCGCTTGCGTCCTCGCGGGCCTGCGGAGTCGAGGCCTTCACGCCGGCGACCAGGTGGTGCTGGCGCTCAACAGGAACGAGTCGTTCCTGGCCGCGTTCTGGGGCTGCCTCCTGGGAGGCATCATCCCCGCGCCGGTGGGGGCTCCGGCAGGAGCGGCGAACGGCGGCGGCGCATCCGCGCGGCTCCTCGCCGTCCGGAGGGCCCTCGGAGACCCGGTCGTCGTGGTGGAAGACGAGACGGCCGATCGGGAGCACGTCTGGTCGTTCGCCGACCTGTCGGCCGATCGCCCCGATCTCGCGTTCCACCGGCCAGACCCCGGCGACACCGCATTCCTACAGTTCTCCTCCGGCAGCACCGGCGAGCCGAAGGGGGTCGTCCTCTCGCACCGCAACGTCCTGGCCAACGTGACCGCGATCCACCAGGGGCTGGGCGCCGAGCCGGACGAGGTGGGCGTCAACTGGCTGCCCCTTCACCACGACATGGGCCTCATAGGGTTCCACCTGACGCCGCTCCTCTACGCCCGGCCGCAGTACCACCTGCACCCCGCCACCATGATCCGGCGACCGCTGGTCTGGCTCGACACGCTGGAGCGGCTGCGGGGCACCATCACCGCGTGCCCGAACTTCGGTCAGGCGCTCCTGCTCTCGCGGCTGGAGCGCTCCGGCGACCGGCACTGGGACCTCTCCTCGGTGCGGCTCGTCCTGAACGGCGCCGAGCCGATCGCCCCGTCGCTGATGCGGCGGTTCCAGGAGCGCCTGTCGCGCTTCGGCCTGCGCGAGAGCGCGATGCTGCCGGTCTACGGGATGGCCGAGTCCACGCTGGCCGTCACCTTCCCCGCCGTCGGTCCGCTGCCGAGAGTGGAGCGGCTGGACCGGCGGGCGCTGCAGCGCGAAGGGAGAGCCGCAGCCGCCTCGCCGGAAGACCCGACGGCGCTGGAGATGGTGAGCGTCGGCTCGCCGCTGGCGGGAGGGGCGGTGCGGATCGTGGACGGCTCGGACCGGACCCTGCCGGCCGACACCGTCGGGCACATCCAGGTGAAGGGGGACAGCGTCACCTCCGGCTACGTCGGAAGTCCCGTGGACGGCAACGACCTCTTCTGTGACGGCTGGCTTCGGAGCGGCGACCTCGGATTCGAACGCGACGGCTGCCTTTTCATCACCGGCCGCGCCAAGGACGTGGTCTTCGTGAATGGACAGAACTTCCACGCGCACGACCTCGAGCAGGTGGCCGCCCAGGTGCCCGGCGTCTCGCCTCACCGGGTCGCCGTCTGCGGCCTGCACGACGAACGAGCGGAAGGAGAGCGGCTGCTCCTCTTCCTCACCGCCCGGAGCCCCGAGTCGGCCCTGCCGTTCTTCATGGCCGTCAACCGTCAGTTTCAGGAGACGCTCGGGATCACCGCCGACGTCCTGATCCCCCTCAAGGCCGATCAGATGCCGAGGAGCACCAGCGGAAAGCTCCAGCGCTATCGCCTCCGCGAGCTGTTCCTGGAGGGGGCCTTCGAAGCCGCCATCGACGAGATGTCGCGAGCCCGGGCCGCGGCCGAGCCCGCCGTCGCAAGGACCCGGCCACGCTCTCCGACCGAATCGCTGCTGCACGAGGTCTGGTGCGCCGCGCTGCACCTGCCGGCCGACAGGATCGGCGTGACCGACGACTTCACGCATCTCGGAGGGACCTCGCTCCAGGCGCTCTCGATCGTCTCGGAGCTCGAGGAACGCCTCGGCCTGCAGGTGCACTCGGCGGCGCTCGCGGACCATGCGACGATCGCGGCGCTGGCCGCGTATCTCGACCGACATCGGGCCGGCCTGACCAGCCTGGAGGCGGGCCGCGCGACCTATTTCCGCGGCTGAGCCGTCACGCCGCCGCGCTCCGTCTCTCCACGTAATCCACGACGTCCCCGACGGTCTTGACCGCCCCGAGGTCCTCGTCAGGGATCTTCATGTCGAAGGCCTCCTCGAACGCGTACAGGATCTCCACGAAGGCGAACGAGTCGATGCCCAGGTCGTCCATCAGCCGGGACCCGGCCTGGATCTCGGCCTTCTCGACGCTCAGCTGGCTCGAGAGGATGTCCACGACCTTGGCTTCGATCTCCACACGCGTCATTCGGCCTCCGGCTTCACAAGGACCAGACAGGTGTTGCAGCTCCCGAATCCGAAGGAGTTCGAGAGGACGGCGCGCAGCGTAGCGGTCCTGGCCTGATTGGGCACGTAGTCCAGGTCGCAGTCCGGATCCCGATGCTGGTAGTTGATCGTCGGCGGGATGACGCCGTGCTCCAGCGCCAGCGCGCAGACCAGCGCCTCGATGGCGCCGGCGGCGCCGATGGTGTGCCCGATCATCGACTTGGTCGCGGAGATCGGCACGCGCTGGGCGTCCTCACCGAAGACCTCCTTGATGGCGCGCGTCTCCGCCTTGTCGTTGGCCTCGGTCGACGTCCCGTGCGCGTTGATGTAGTCGATCTCTCGCGGCCTCAGTCCAGCGTCCCTCAGGGCCAGATGCATAGCCCGGGCGGCATCCAGGCCGTCCGCCTCGGGGATGACCATGTGATGCGCGCCCGAGGCCGTCGCATAGCCCGCGACCTCCGCGTAGACGTGGGCGCCCCGTTCCCTGGCGCGGCCCATCTCCTCCAGGATCAGCATGCCGGCGCCTTCGCTCATCACGAACCCGTCGCGCTCGTTGTCGAAGGGCCTCGAGGCTTCCTGCGGCGCCTCGTTTCGCTTCTTCGACAGGACCCTCAGCGAGCAGTAGGCGCCGAAGTTGAAGTTCGTGACCGGCGCCTCGGCACCCCCGGTGACGCAGACGTCCGTCTCGCCGTACTGGACTCTCCGGAAGGCCTCGCCCACGCCGATGGCGCCCGAGGCGCAGGCCGCGGAGACGACGTAGTTGGGCCCCAGGAGACCGAACTGGATCGCGATGTGGCTCGAGACGGCGTTGGGGGAGATCCTCGGGACGCTCATCGGGTTGATCCGGTGCGTCCCCTTCTCCAGGGCGGCGGCGATCTGCTCCTCGTGAAAGAGCGAGCCACCCAGCCCCGAGCCGATCACCACCCCGATCCGTTCCTTGTCCTCCCCTGCCAGGTTCAGCCCGCTGTCCTCGATGGCCATTCGCGCGGCGGACAGCCCCAGGTGGACGAACCGGTCCGTCCTCTTGGCCACCTCGAACGGCATGTAGTCGCGAGGATCGAGGCCCTTGACCTGGCCGGCGATCTTGGAGTCCATCCGGGAGACGTCGAAGGAGGTGATCGCGTCGATCCCCGACCGCCCCTCGACGTTGGCCTGCCAGAACGCGTCCCTGCCGATGCCGTTGGGCGCGACCACGCCCACTCCTGTGATCGCCACCCGTCTCCTGGTCGCTGACAACTCGCGGTTGTTCTACCACGCACGCGGCGTCGCTGATCCGTGGCAAGCTCAGGTTCTGTAGGAGAAGGGTATGCGGAAGCGACTGCTCGTTCCGGCCCTTGCCGCCCTCGCGCTGGTGGCGTCGCCCCCGGCCAGGGCCCAGACGGTGGCAGGCCGCTTCACCCGCATCACCGTCGCGCTCTCGACCTGCGCGAGCCAGAACAAGACCGTGGAGATCCAGGACCCCAAGGGGACGGTCACGTTCGACATCGACTGCGATGTCTTCGGCGTGCACGACGTCTCGCGCATCACCTTGGCTTTCGACCTCCCGCCCACCACTCCCGTCCTGGCGAGCCCAGGCCTCTCGGTCTCGAGCTTCGTGGCGCCGCTGCGCGTCGCCGCCACCCAGACCATCAAGTGGACGACGCCGTCGTCGCCCTCCACACCTCCTCCCTACTTCCTGGACAGCTACCTCCGGGGTCCTGACCAGCCCCAGTCCTGCTTTCTCGACAAGTCCGACCCGAATGTGCCCGCCGGAGTCTCCACACAGACGTTGACGCTGCAATGTGTCGATCCGAGCACGACGCTGCTTGCCTCCGGCGAGAACGAGGTCGGGACGTTCAGCGGCGGCTTCAGCGCGAAGTACTCGGTCGGCGCCAGCATCTTCGCGAGGTACTACTACGACTTCACGCCACCGCAGAGCGCGGACGTCGCCGTCACGCTCGACGGCCCGACGAACACGGACGCGACGAGCTTCCCGATCACGGCGACCGTCACGAACCGAGGACCGCAGGCCGCGAAGGTCGTTCTGCAGGTCACCAGCGTCTCGGAAGGCATGAGCCTGACCTTCAAGTCGGCGACCAGAGGCGACTGCGATGCCGCGCCCTTCGTGACGACCTGTCAGATCGATCCGCTCCAGAGCGGCGAGTCCGTGCGGATCGACTTCACCGCCGAGAGCATCTCCACCAAAGGGAAACTGCTGACGGTTCGCGCCAAGGCGCTCTCGACGCCGGAGGACCCCGATCCCGGCAACAACGAGCAAGTCCTGAAGACGTACTTGAAGAGCTGCATCATCGAGGATCCCTATTGCGTCTTCGCGCTCCTGTGCGGGACTGGCTCGTTCGGAAGGGCGGCCACGGCTCTACTCGATGCCGTGGCTTCGCTGGCCGCGGCCTCCCCGGACTTCCTTTCGCTCTACCGGCTCCGCGACGAGGTCTTCGCCAGGAGCGCGGCCGGGCGCCGGTACACCGAGCTCTACTACGCGCACACGGCCGAGGTGGCGGGGCTGGTCATGGCCAATCCGGCCTTCCGCTCTCAGCTCGGCGACGCCTACTCGCTCTGGAAGGACAGCATCGCCAGACTCGTCGCCGGCCAGGGCTCGAGCGCCGTCATCACCCAGGCGCAGATCGACGGTCTGATCGGAGTCCTCGACCGGATGAAGGCGCTGGGGAGCCCCGAGCTGCGCGCCGTCCTGGAGCGAGAGCAGGCGCTCCTGAACCTCCCGTCCCTCGTCGGCAGGACCATGGACCAGGCGAATGCTCAGCAGCAGGCCACCGCGCCGGCGACGGTGACGATCCCAGCCGCCGCGTCGATCCACGGCATCGCGCCCGCCTTCTTTCACTCCGACCTTCGCGTCCTGAATCCGTCGACGACCAGTCCCGTCACGGTCACGGCCCGCTACCGGTGCTTCACCGGTCCCTGCCCCTCCAGCCTCGAGAAGACCTTCACCGTCGCCCCGCGCGAGCTGAAGGTCTACGACGACGTCATCAACACGCTCTTC
>Ga0068859_100000358_pt1 | contig 45525 bp, 36 predicted proteins | sample KBSSwiS22_FD_66585 | JGI IMG/M metagenome (GOLD analysis project Ga0068859, IMG submission 66585) | Switchgrass rhizosphere microbial communities from Kellogg Biological Station, Michigan, USA - KBS Switchgrass S2-2 | ecosystem: Host-associated > Plants > Roots > Rhizosphere > Soil ... | reverse complement strand
CGGCGGGAACGGCTGCTGCGTGTCCTTGGTCGGGAACGCGTTCGGCAGCCACGTCTCGTAGCGATCCGCGTTGGCGCCGTAACCGATCAGGAGCTTGTGATCGATCTGCACCGTCTCGGGATAACCGTCGTCGGCGATCGTGTATTTCGGAAAGCCGGCGGCGTCGTACGTGCCGACGACGGTCTTGCCCACGGCGGGATCGGCGGCGAGCGCCGCAGCCGTCGCGCTCGACGCGCCGATGATCGCCGCGCCCGAGCATTCGTGATCGGCGGTGACGATGACGAGCGTGTCCGGATGTTTCTCCGCGAACGACTTGGCCACCGCGACCGCCCGATCGAACTCGAGCACTTCGAGCACCCAGCGATCGCTGTCCATCAAATGCGCTTGCTTGTCGATCGACGCGCCTTCGATCATCGCGACGAATCCGTTCGGATTCTTCGCCAGCACCTGCAGCGCCTTGTCGGCCATCTCGTCGAGCATCGGCTGATCCGGAAAACCGAATGCATCGACGACCGTCGTGTCGCCGCGGCGTCCGTTGATCTTGTCGTACGACACATTCATGTTCGAATACGCGAACAGACCGAGCAGAGAATTCGGAACGCGTCCGGTGAAGAGCGAATCGAGCGTCGTCTTGTCCGGCGCATACGCGAAACCGGCGGCCTGGAAATCGCCGATCAGATCGCGATCGGGATCGAGCGTGCCGGGCGATGCGTCCCAGCCGGCGATGATGTCGGCGGGCAGCACGTAATCGTTCGCGTTGCGGCGCTGCGATCCGTTCGCCGGCTGCGGCGAAACGCTGTTCGACGGATTCGGCAGGAACCACTTACGGCCGCCACCCATCAGCACGGTGAGGCCGGTCAGCGAGCGATCGTCGAGGAACTGATCGACGATGCCGGTGCCGTTGCCGCGCGCCGAGGTGTGCACGGCATTCGCGGCGGGTGTCGCGTCGAACACGTCGGCGGTGGTCACGATGCCGAGCGATTTGCCCTGCAGCATGTGCAGATATTCGGAAAGATATTCGACGCGCGGATTGTCGAACGCATCGAGCGTGTCGTCGGGGAACACGCCTTCCTGGTTGTTGTTGGCCTTGTTGCCGCTGACATAGTTCTGCATGCCGGGCGCCGAATCCGTGACGATCGAATTCAGCGACGCGGTCATGACCATGCCGCCGTACGGGAACGTGTCCATCGTCAGCCGACTTTTGGCTTTGCCCTGCGCGTAGCCCTTGGCCATGATGCGCCCGGCCGTGCGGTGCGCGGCGCCCATGCCGTCGCCGAGCAGGATGATGATGTTCTTCGCCGTCGTGCCGTGCTTGTCGACGCCGATGACTTCGAAGTTGCCGACGGCGGTGACGAGCGAGCCGTCGCTCTGTTGCGCGATGATCTTGAGCTCGTGCACGCCGGCCGCGTATTTCGCGTAGGCGCGTTGCGAGACGACAGCCGTGTTGCCCGGCAAGCTGCCCGCGAGCTTGCATCCCGATGCGCCCGTCGTCTTGCCGGTTGCGGCATCGATGCAGGTTTCCGCAGGACCGGTTTCGGTCACGATGCTCGTGCGCGCGGCAATGTCCGCGTTGCCGCGATTGGTGACCGGCGAGTTGTCGACGGAGAACGAGAAGTTGGAGATCGTGAGGCCCGCGTCCGGCTGGATCGTCGCTTGAAGATCGAAGCGCTGACCGGGCAGGAAGCGCGCGATCACGGGATCGGCGTTGCCGCTCGCGAACAGCTCGCTCGGCGGCGTTAGCCGCGAGATGCGTGCGGCGTTGGCATTGGTCGCGACGCCGAGCAAAAGCGCGGCGGCGAGAGCGGACAGGCAGTGACGGGCCAGGGGTGTGGTTGGCATCGTGCGTTCTCCTCGATACGGAAAAATTTCGGAATGCGAGCGTCGCGTTTGCGCGCATCCGCGACGAGGCGGACGCGCAAAAAAGTCAGTGCGCTTTCTTCACCGAGGCGGCGACGCTTTGCGCGAGGCGGCGCAGAGCGCGCTCGGGCGCCTTGTCAAGGACGAGCTGCGCGGCCGTCGCGCGACCGCTCGTCGCATCGTTGCGCATGCCGACGCGCAAGGTGCCGGTCATCTGCACGAGGCCGGGAAGGCCAGGCACGATGAGATCGGGCGACGAAGGAAGCTCGATGCGGATCGCGCTCGCCGGCAGATCGTCGGCAAGCGATTCGTCTTCATCGCCGAGTTGCGCCGGCAGCGGCGAAAGCAGGAATCCGCCGCGCGCCGGCGTTTCCTGCTGCACCATGTAGCCGACGATGCGCACGCGCTTTCCGTCGAGCGCGCGCAGCTTGTCGGTGGGCTCGAGGCCTTTGGGTCCGACCGGCAACTTGAAGACGTCGCGGAATTTCAGTTCGGTGACGCCGGCGGGCGGCGGCGGAAGTTCCTTGCGCACGGCGAGCGTCGCCGGAATGCGGATCGCAGTCCTGCTCGACGATGACGCCGCGTGCGAGGCCGCCGCTTGCGCGGCGCTCATCAGGACACAACAGGGCAACGCACCCGCCAGCAGCACGCAGGCGAGCTTCGCAAAGAAGCCGTACATCGCAATCCCCAGACGAAGCGCTTACGAGGCTAAGAGGCCCGCAGCGGAACGTAAGGAAAGGTAAGTTCGCGCGATGACTCTTCGATGACGCTCGGATTACGTCATCGCTTCAGGTTGTGGGCGGGAAGGGAAGAGCGTCATCTCGCACAGGCGCGGAGAGCGCAAAGGGAAAGAGAAAAGAAAAAGGAGCAAAGATTTTGCTTCCTTTGCGTCTGTGCGGCTCTGCGAGAGATTGCTCTTGATACGTGGAGGAAAGGGAACGGCGTCGACTCCATTGCGGAGCGCGCCGTCCCCATGAACTCAGGAATTGCGCGGCTGATCGTCTTTCTTCGCGGGCGGAGTGTTCTTGTCGTCGATCGGAATCAATGGCTCGACGGTCGCGGTGCCCGTCTTCGGCTTGAATTTCGGATCGTAAGGGCTGTCGCTCTGGCGGAACTGCTGATACGCCGTCGCGCCGTCCATCGATCCGCCGGTGAGGATGCCGAACGCCGAGAACGAATTGCCGTCGAGCGCGGACTTGCCCGAAGGCTCCATGCGCACGAGCCGGTTGTTCGAGCTCATCGCGCCGACCTTGAGCGCGCCGATGCCGCCGACGCGCGATCCCGTCATTGCGGCTTTCACTTGCGCCCAGCGTTTCTTGGCGCGCGGCACCGCGACGACGTCGCCGTATTTCGGATCGAGCTCGCGCACGATCGATTCCGCTTGCGTCAGCTCCGCGGTGGTCATTTCGGCACGCAGCACATCGCGCGCGTCGATGTATTCCTGCTCGCTGCGTTCGGCGGCGAGCGTCATCCACGCCATCGCGCGCGGACGATCCGTCGTCACGCCTTGTCCCTTGAAATACATCAGCGCGAGGTTGTATTGCGAAGGCTTGTAACCCCACGACGCGGACGTCTTGTACATGTCCATCGCGAAACGATAGTCCTGCCGTCCGAATGCGACGCTTGCCTTGAGAAAGAAATATTCGCCGGGGCGCGCATCCTGCTCGGGCGTGTTGAACGTCCACGCCATCGGCTTCTCCGATGTCGACGGCGACATGTAGCTCAGCGCGTCGTCGACGGCATGCGCGCTTCGAAGCGGCAGCGTGGCGGCGAGGGCAACGAATCCGGCAACAGCGAGTGCACGTACGATCATGACGTTTCCTCCTGTGGCGAAGTGGAGCGCTATAGATTGTGCGGTTCTTCCTGGGCGGGCGTTTCTCTGGCCGTGTTCTGCAACGGAATCAGCGATTCCACCGTCGCAGTTCCGGCGTCCTGCCTGAATTTCGGATCGTAGGGATTGTCGCTTGCGCGCAGCTGCTCGTACGCGGTCGAGCCGTCCATCGATCCGCCGGTGAGCACGCCGAACGCCGAGAACGTATTGCCGTCGAGCGCGGATCTCGCGCCGCTCATCGCGACGGGTTTCGTGTTCGATCCCATCGCGCCGACCTTGAGATTGCCGACGGCGCCGACGCGCGATCCGGTCATCGCGGCGCGCACTTCGGCCCAGCGGGTTTTCGCGCGCGGGAGCGCGACGTCGTCGCCGTAGGTTTTCTTGAGCTCGCGCCAGATCTCGTTCGCGCGTGCGAATTCCTGTGCGCTCAAGTCGGCGTACATGGCCTCGCGCGCGTCGATATATGCCGCATCGTTGCGCTCGGCCGCGAGCGCGATCCACGCCATCGCGCGCGGCCGATCGGCGGCGACGCCTTCGCCCTTGAAATACATCACCGCGAGGTTGTACGCGGCCGGTTTGTAAGCCCACGATGCCGACGTCTCATACATGTCGATCGCGAAGCGATACTGCTTGCGCGACAGTGCGTCGGCCGCTTTCAGGAAGAAATATTCGCCGGGACGCGCGTCTTGCTCGGGCGTGTTGAACATCCATGCGCGCGGCTTCTCGGAGGTCGACGACGACATGTAGCTCTGCGCGTCGCCCATCGCATCGGCATTGCGGGTGGAGACGAAGGACACCGCGAGGATCGACCCCGCCAGCAACGCTCGCACGATCATGACGTCACCTCCCAGCAGGCAAAGTCAAAAAATCCGCCGCGAATGACGCTACGCTTTTATAAAAATACGGTCAACGGGGCGTGCGCCAAATGACAGTTTCGGCATCCCCGCACGGACCGAACCGTCGAGCCCTACATGCGGAACACGCCGAAGCGCTGCGGCTCGATCGGCGCATTCAACGTGGCCGAGATCGCAAGGCCGAGCACGCGGCGCGTGTCGATCGGATCGATGACGCCGTCGTCCCAGAGCCGCGCAGTGGCGTAGTAGGGATGACCCTGGCGCTCGTATTGATCACGGATCGGCGCCTTGAACGCGTTTTCCTCGTCGGCGGACCAGGTCTTGCCTGATGCTTCGATGCCGTCGCGCTTGACCGTCGCGAGCACGCTCGCGGCTTGCTCGCCGCCCATCACGCTGATGCGCGCGTTCGGCCACATCCAGAGGAAGCGCGGCTGGTAACCGCGACCGCACATCGCATAGTTGCCGGCGCCGAAGCTGCCGCCGGTGATGACGGTGAATTTAGGAACGTGCGAGCACGCGACCGCGGTCACCATCTTCGCGCCGTCCTTGGCGATGCCGGCGTTTTCGTATTTCCTGCCGACCATGAAGCCGGTGATGTTCTGCAGGAACACGAGCGGAATATTGCGCTGATTCGCGAGCTCGATGAAATGCGCGCCCTTGAGCGCGGATTCGGCGAACAGGATGCCGTTGTTGGCGACGATCGCGACCGGATAGCCGTAGATATGCGCGAAACCGGTGACCAGCGTCTTGCCATAGCGCGCCTTGAACTCGTGGAATTCCGATCCGTCGACGATGCGCGCGATGATCTCGCGGATGTCGAACGGAATGCGCGTGTCGCGCGGCATGATGCCGTAGAGCTCGTCGGCGGCATACAACGGATCGCGCGGATCGCGCGTTGCGAGCGCGAGATGCTTGCCGCGATTGAGGCTCGCGACGATGTCGCGCGCGATAGCGAGCGCATGCGCGTCGTTCTCGGCGAAATGATCGGCGACGCCGGAGACCGACGTGTGCACGTCCGCGCCGCCGAGCGCCTCGGCATCGACGACTTCGCCGGTAGCGGCTTTCACCAGCGGCGGGCCGCCGAGGAAGATCGTGCCTTGCTCCTTGACGATGATCGTCTCGTCGCTCATCGCCGGCACGTACGCGCCGCCGGCGGTGCACGAGCCCATGACGACCGCGATCTGCGGAATGCCGAGCGCGCTCATGCGCGCCTGGTTGTAGAAGATGCGGCCGAAATGATCGCGATCCGGAAACACTTCGTCTTGCAGCGGCAAAAACGCGCCGCCCGAATCGACGAGATAAACGCAGGGCAAGCGATTCTCGAGCGCGATTTCCTGCGCGCGAAGATGCTTCTTCACCGTGATCGGAAAATACGTGCCGCCTTTCACCGTCGCGTCGTTCGCGATCACCAGCGTCTCGACGCCGTTGACGCGTCCGATGCCGGTGATGATGCCGGCCGACGGCGCCTGGCTTTCGTACATGCCGTGCGCGGCGAGCGCGGAGAATTCGAGGAACGGCGAGCCCGGATCGAGCAACGCGCGGATGCGCTCGCGCGGCAGCAGCTTGCCGCGCTCGGTGTGCTTCGTGCGCGCTTTTTCGCCGCCGCCTTCGGCGACCTTGGCGAATTGTGATTTGAGATCGTCAACGAGCCCGCGCATCTGCGCGGCGTTGGCCTGGAAGTCGGCGGATCGCGTGTCGATTTGCGAGCGGATCGCGGGCATCGGTCGTCGGCGCTTCGAGAAGAGAGGCCATGAAAACACAGCGCGTCCCGGACGCGCCAGCCTGGCCCGGAAACGCAACCGGCCGCATCGCGCGGCCGGTCGCAGGATTCACGTCACGGCGAGGCGATCAGCCGTTGTCGTCGCTGCCCTTGGCATCGGTCGCCGCGTCCTTGGCTTTCTTCGCGGTGTCCTTGATGTCCTTGCCGACTTCCTTGGCGCCTTCCTTGATTTCGTGACCGGCCGCCTTGGTCGCGTCGAGCGCGGCGCTGGCGCCTTCTTTCACGGCTTGACCGGCATCGCTCGCCGCTTCCTTGGTCGCATCGACCGCATTGCCGGCGGCGTCCTTGGCCTGATCCATCGCATTCGTCGTCGCATCCGCGGCGTTCGCGGCGGCTTCGTGCGCCTGCTGCGCGGCGTCGCTGACTTCGTTGCTGGCCTGCTTCACGGTGTCCGCCGCTTTCTTGGCGGCGTCGGCCGTCGCGTCAGCGGCTTTCTTGGTCGCTTCGGCGGCCTTGTTCGCCGCTTCCTGTGCTTGCTGCTGGGCGTTGTCGCTGCAGGCAGCGAGCGCGGCCACGAGTGCGCCGATCAGAGCGATGTGCTTGATGCTCATGCGAACCTCCCCTCTCTTGTGAGGCGGCGACAAGCGGAGCGCCGGTCGTGCCGCCGATAGCAAATCTTCTTCTTCGTTGGTTGCTGCCGCTATCAGGCGATCAGACGATCTCGATCGCGATCGCCGTCGCTTCGCCGCCGCCGATGCACAGCGAAGCGACGCCGCGCTTGCCACCGCGCTTCTTGAGCGCGTGGATCAGCGTGACGATGAGGCGCGCGCCCGACGCGCCGATCGGATGTCCGAGCGCGGTCGCGCCGCCGTTGACGTTGAGCTTCTCGTGCTTGATGCCGAGCTCTTTCATCGGCGCCATCGCGACGACTGCGAAGGCTTCGTTGACCTCGAAGAGATCGACGTCGTCGACTTTCCAGCCGACCTTCTTCAGGAGCTTGTCGATCGCGCCGACCGGAGCGGTCGTGAACCATTCCGGTTCCTGCGAATGCGTAGCGTGGCCGACGATGCGCGCGAGCGGCTTGAGGCCGCGCTTTTTCGCTTCGTCGGCGCTTATCAGCACGGTCGCCGCCGCACCATCGGAGATGCTCGATGAGGTCGCGGCCGTGATCGTGCCGTTGTCCTTGCGGAATGCGGGTTTCAGCGTCGGGATCTTGGCGATATCCGACTTGCCCGGCTGCTCGTCGGTCGCGAATTCGACGTCGCCCTTGCGCGTCTGCACCTTGACCGGAACGATCTCGTCGACGAACGCACCCGATGCGATCGCGGCCTGCGCGCGCTTGACCGATTCGGTCGCGAACGCATCCTGCTGCTCGCGCGTGAAGTGATACTTGTCGGCGCACGATTCGCCGAACACGCCCATCGCCTTGCCGTCGTACGGATTGGTCAGACCGTCCCAAGCCATGTGATCGACCGCTTCGAAATTGCCGTAGCGATTGCCGGTGCGCGAATTCGGAATCATGTGCGGCGCGTTCGTCATCGACTCCATGCCGCCGGCGACGACGACGTCGGCCGAACCCGCCTTGATCAAATCGTGGCCGAGCATCACGGCCTTCATGCCCGAGCCGCAGACCTTGTTGATCGTCGTGCAACCCGCCGATGTCGGAATGCCCGCGCCGAGCGACGCCTGGCGCGCCGGCGCCTGGCCGAGATTCCCCGGTAGCACGCAGCCCATGATCACTTCGGAAACATCCGCCGCGGCGACGCCGGACTGTTCCAACGCCGCCTTGATCGCCGCCGAGCCGAGCTTGGGAGAAGGCACGCCGGTGAACTGGCCGAGGAAGGATCCGATCGCGGTGCGCTTGGCGCCGACGATGACGATGTCTGACATGAGTGGCCTCTTGATTTGTGCCCAAGGCACTGACAATTCATCAATTATGCGCCGCATCGGTGCAGCGCAGCAAACCTCTGCCGAGCAGATGGGCCGCCCATACATGGGGTCTGGTTCGACGATATCGAAGAGATGTGCTGACGGCAGCGGCCGTCCGCTGCTGTTAGCGAGCGAACCGAATTCCGGCGTCGTCGATCAGAACGTGGCGCCCAGGATTCTATCGGTCTCTATCGCGCCGATGTCCGGGCGGCCATAGAGCGCGGGTTTCCGAATACGTCTACTGCTGTCGTCGTAAACAGCGGGTTTGCGCGGTCCGAGGCAAAACGCGAAATGCGCTGTCAAAGCAGAAGCTTCGAATAGGCGATCGGTTCGCGCGAAGGCTCGGGTAAACCAAAGCTTTCGATGGCGACAAGAATGTCGAAGAGATCGCTGACCCCTGCGTCGGGCGACGCGGGATAGGGTGGCGGTGGCGGCTCTGCAATGCGCGATTCGCCCGCCACGAGCGCCTCATCGATCTTTTCGCGCAACCAATCCAAGGGCTCGGTCGAGGTCTTTTTCACGATCAAAGAGTCTGAAGTAGTTCCGTACCCGATCCAGATCGAGTGTACTCCGGTTGGCGCTTAGCAGACGCTCGATGTCTATGAAATCCTGAAGGCGGCTTGGGTTGCTATATGAAGCCTGCACCTTGAGCCCGATGAGGCCTCGGCTTGCACGACAGGGATCGGGATTCCGTCGAAGGAAACGTCTTGCGATCTTGCCAGCATTCCTTGAGTGATTTCGCGCCTGGCATGCTGAAAATCGGCGCGAACACCGCCGTCGATATAGCTCGAGAATTCTGCGTCTTCGAGAATCGGTTCGGCATTGCGCGCTCGCATGATCGCGCGCACCGCTTCGATCGCATTCTCATGAATCAGGAAATCAACGTCTTTCGTGCCGCGTGGAAAGCCGCGCGGCGCGAGCGCGAGTCCGCCGATAAGGGCATAGTCGATTTCGGCCGCCTTCAGCGCATCGGCCAGAGCGAGAAGCAACTCCTGGATGCGCGAATGAGCCGGCATGCGATCTCAACTCTTCCCGTGAAACAACTCGCGTCCGATCAGCATGCGCCGGATCTCGTTCGTTCCCGCGCCGATCTCGTAGAGCTTCGCGTCGCGCAGGATGCGTCCGGTCGGATACTCGTTGATATAGCCGTTGCCGCCGAGAGCCTGGATCGCTTCGAGCGCAACTTGCACGGCGCTTTGCGAGGCGTGCAGGAGACACGAGGCCGGATCGATGCGCGATTTGACGCCGCGATCGTAGTCCTGCGCGACCATGTAGGCATAAGCGCGCGAGGATTGCAGCGCGGTGTACATGTCGGCGATTTTGGCCTGCATGATGCCGAACGTGCCGATCGGTGCGTTGAACTGCTTGCGCTCGCGAACGTAAGGCAACGTCGCGTCCATCGCGGCCTGCATCAGGCCGAGCGGGCCGCCGGAGAGCACGAGGCGTTCGGTGTCGAGGCCGCGCATCAGCACGCGCACGCCTTCGTTGACTTCGCCGACGCGGTTCTCGTCGGGGATCTCGCAGTTGTCGAAGACGAGCTCGGAGGTGTTCGATCCGCGCATGCCGAGCTTGTCGAGCTTCTGCGCGGTCGAGAAACCCTTCATGCCTTTTTCGATGATGAAGGCCGTCATGCAGCGCGAGCCGGCGGGACGATGCGCGGTGCGCATGTAGACCAGCGCCACGTTCGCATCCGGGCCGTTCGTGATCCACATCTTCGAGCCGTTGGCGATCCAGCGATCGCCTTTTTGTTCGGCGCGGCAGGTCATCGAGCCGACCACGTCGGAGCCTGCGCCGGGCTCGCTCATCGCGAGCGCGCCGACCCATTCGCCGCTGCACAGTTTCGGCAGGTATTTCTTCTTCTGCGCTTCGGTCGCGTTGTTGGCGATGTTCTGCACGCAGAGATTCGAGTGCGCGCCGTAGGAAAGCCCGATCGAGCCCGACGCGCGCGAGATCTCTTCCATCGCGACGACATGCGCGAGATAGCCCAGGTCCGATCCGCCGTACTCGCTCGACACCGTGATGCCGAGCAATCCCATCTCGCCGAGCTTTTTCCAAAGATCGGCTGGAAACGCGTTGTCGCGATCGATCAGATCGGCGCGCGGCGCGATTTCCTTGTCGGCGAAGGCGCGAACGCTTTCGCGGAGGAGGTCGATGTCTTCGCCGAGCGGAAAAGGTCGCACGTCTCACCTCGCATAGGGCGGGCCTCGGCCCACCGTCGAGCGTCCGGTGGGCCGAAGCCCACCCTATATCATTTGTCGATGGCGCGGCTTACTGCCCGCGCATGCGCCCCTGGAAGCGCGGCGCGCCGTTGCCCATATGCGGCAGCTTGATGCGCCCGATCGTGGCGATGCGCTCTTCGGCCATGCGGTCGGCGGCTTTGTAGGTCGGGATGCCGTCGCGCTTGGCGATCTCGAAGATGCGGCCGACGTTGTAGTAGATCGTGCGCATCATGCGCATCGCGCGCTCGCGGTTGTAGCCGTCGATCTCGAGCGAAACGTTCATGACGCCACCGGCGTTCACGGCGTAGTCGGGCGCGTAGAGAATGCCGCGCTTCTCCACTTCATCGCCAATCGCATCGTTGGCGAGCTGGTTGTTCGCCGCGCCGCAGATGACCTTGCACTTGAGCCGCGGCAGCGTCTGCTCGTTGACAGTGCCGCCGAGCGCGCACGGGCTGTAAACCTCGGCGTCGGTGTCGTAGATCTCGTCGATGCCGACGGCGGTGCATCCGTATTCGTCGACCGCGCGCTGAACCAGCGACTTGTTGATGTCCGTGACGAACACCTTGGCATTCTGCTCGCGCAGGAGCTTGATGAACTCGAGACCGACGTGCCCCGCGCCTTGCACCGCGTAGCTGTATTTGCCGACGTCTTCGTTGCCGAACTTGTGCTGCAGCGCCGCCATCAATCCCTGCAGCGTGCCGAACGCGGTGAACGGCGAAGGGTCACCCGAACCGCCGTGCACCTGGTGCACGCCGGTCACGAATTCTGTTTCGCGGAACACCCATTCCATGTCGTTGACGTCGATGCCGACGTCCTCGGCCGTGATGTAGCGGCCGTTGAGCGAATTGACGAAGCGGCCGAACGCGCGGAACAGCGCTTCGGACTTGTCCTTGGACGGGTCGCCGATGATCACCGCCTTGCCGCCGCCGAGATTGAGGCCGGCCACCGCGTTCTTGAAGGTCATGCCGCGCGACAGGCGCAGCACGTCGTTCAGCGCCTCGGCCTCCGACTTGTACGGCCACATGCGAAGCCCGCCCAGCGCCGGGCCGAGCACGCTGTTGTGGATCGCGATGATGGCCTTCAGGCCCGCGTCCTTGCTGTGGCAATAGACGACCTGTTCATGGCCGGTGGAGGCGAGGGTTTCGAATAGCATCGATGGACTCCGGCAGCAGCCGCCGCGTCGTCATGGGTTAAAACGACCGGCATCAACCCGCGAAAATACCTGAGCTGGGTTGTTCAACCGCTTGTAGATGTTGGGAAAAGGAACGAAGAAACGCAGTCGGCGACCGCGTGGCGGCGCGTAGTGTAGCGGGGTGGGGCGGGAGGTAACAGTGTGAGGTGTTCGGTGTCGTGACGCGCCGCGGCTTGGCCGGCGGCGCCCGCCTGTCGGAAGATGCGCGTCGTTCTCCCAACGCCAAGGAACGAGCATGCGGACGTATCTTCAGCGGCTGCCGATCGCGATCGCTTCGGCCGGCCTTTTTTTCGCCTCGGGCGCGCACGCCGCCGGCGCAGAGGACGCGGTCTTCAGCGCCTACCAGAAACTCCTCGGCGCGAAGTTCGCCGCGGACGTCACGACGGTTTCCGGCGGCAACCCGATCAAGACGCACAGCGAATACGACACCGTGCAGCGCATCCACATGAAGAACGACAAGATGGAGATGATCGTTCTTCCGGAAGGAACCTGGATGCGCACCGGCGATCACTGGACGCAGCCGCCGATGGACATGAGCGGCATGGTCAAGCAGTTCTTCCCGCAATCGGCCGACGAAATGCGCTCGATGATCAAGAGCGCGACCGACTCCGGCGCGACGTCGTGGAACGGCCAGCCGGTGCACACATATTCGTATCAGGTCGACACCACCGTGATGGGAATCCACGTGAATTCGACGAATAAGCTGTTCGTCAACGCAGGTGGGCAGATTGTGCATGTCGAAAGCGACGGCGAGGCGATGGGGCGGAAGTCGCAAACGTCGCAGGACATTCGGTATGACGACAGCATCAAGGTGACGCCGCCGAAGTAGTTGCGTCGCCGCTACTCCATCCCCGTCGTCCCGGCGAAAGCCGGGACCCATTTTGATTTTTGATCGTTACCAGGCACCCAAATGGATCCCGGCTTTCGTCGGGATGACAGGGGTGCTTGAATAAAACGAACGATCGTGCTATAAAATCGCCATGCCTGCCGTAGCCACCACCTCCAAAGGCGCCGCCACGCGCGACTCGATCATCGAGCGCGCCTACCAGATCGCGCGCATGAGCGGCTTCGAGGGCCTTTCGATCGGCTCGATCGCCGAATCCGTCGGCATGTCCAAGAGCGGCGTGTTCGCGCATTTCGGCTCGCGCGAGGATCTGCAGCTGGCCGTTCTCGATGCCGCCGCAACGCGATTCACGGAGCAAGTCTTCCTGCCCGCGATCCGCGAACGACGTGGCCTGCCGCGCCTGGAAGCGATCGGCCGGCGCTGGATGAAATGGCTGCGCAGCGAGCCGGGCGGATGTCCGATGGTCAGCGCGGCGATCGAATACGACGATCGCCCGGGCGTGATCCGTGACCGCGTGATCCTTTACCAGGCGCGCCTGCGCAAGGAGCTTTCGCGCGCGATCAGTCTCGCCGTCGAAACGGGCGAGCTCCGCGCCGATACGGATCCTCAGCAGCTCGCATTCGAGATTTTCGGCATCGAGCTCGTTCTTCATCACGACAGCCGGCTGTTCGGCTTCGATGAAGCGCTCGCGCGCAGCGAACGCGCGCTCGATCGCCTGATCGCTTCCTATCGCGCCTGATTCCACGGGAGATTTCCATGTTGCTCACGGCCACGTCACAGAAAAGCACGATCGTTCGCAAAAATACCGCGCCATTGGCGATCAAAGCCGCTTTTTCGGTGGGCAGCTGGATCGCGCCGCAGAAGACGATCGCGCGCGCAGTCGAGCTCTTCTGCAAGCCGTCCGGCGAAGCGCGCCGGCGCGCTACGAAAGCCGACGATGCCGGCGCAGGATCGTTCGTTCTCCGCAGCGGGCCACACGAATTGCACGTCTATCAGTGGGGCGATCCGTCGACCGAGCCCTATGTTCTGATCGCGCACGGCTGGTCCGATTTCGCGCTGCGTTTCGTGCCTCTGGTGCAGGCGTTGCGTCAGCAAGGCTATGCGGTCGTCACGTTCGATCAACCCGGACACGGGCGCAGCAGCGGCGACACAGCGACATTGCCGGAATTCGCACGATGCATCGCCGCGGTCGGCGCGCACTTCGGTCGCGCCGCGGCCGTCGTCGGACATTCGATGGGCGGCGCTGCGGCGGCGATCGCATTGCACGAAGGCCTTGCGGCCGATCGCGCGGTGCTGGTCGCGCCGCCGGCCGATCTTGCTGCTGCGGTGGATCGCTTCGCCGGTTTCGTCGGACTCGCGACGTGCCTCTACGATCCGCTGCATCGTGCGCTCGAAGAACGCGCGGCGGTGCGCTTCGTCGATCTCGAAGCGCATCGCAGCGTCGCCGAGATCGATCGGCCCGCGTTGATCGTCCACGACATCGGCGATCGCGAAGTGCCGTGGGAAGAAGGCGAGCGCTACGCGCGCTACTGGCCGGCATCGCGCATGCTGACGACGACGGGCCTCGGCCACAATCGCATCCTCGGCGACGCCGGCGTGATCGATGCGGCGATCCGGTTCCTGCGCGGCGAGACCGTCGGTGATCGCGTGGTGTCCTCGCCGAATCTTCCGTTCGGATTCGCGTGACGCGTCGTCAACCTTTGCTGCTGCGCGGATACTGCGGCAGCGAAGGATTGACGACTTCCCACGCGAGTTTTTCTTCGGTCCAGATCTCGCGCTCCGGCGCGCACGTTTCTGGCGCGTCGAGTGACACCGTCGTGATATCCATGACCTCGGGTCTGCGCTCGCTGCGATACGTGAGCTGCGTGCCGCACGTCTCGCAAAAACCGCGTGCGATGTGCGGCGAGGAATGGAATTCCTTGAGTGCACCGGCGACGAGCTCGAAATCCTCGCGCTTGAAGATCGCCCACGCGACCGAAGGCGCCGCGGCTGCGCGCCGGCACGTGGCGCAATGGCAGAGCGTGCGTGCGACGGGTGCGCCGCGCACGCGATAGCGGACGGCACCGCACAAGCATCCGCCTTCGAAAACGGTTTCGCTCACGATCGTCTCCGCAGGTTCGCTCGTCGCGTTCACGCCGCAGTCGCCGGCCGATGCAACAGCACGCCGCCGATCACAAGTGCGATACCTCCAAGCTCGATCGCCGTCGGAATCTGGCCGAGCACGACGGCACCGATGATGCTCGCCGTCGCCGGCAGCAGCGCGAGCATCAAGGCGAACGTCGAGCGCGGCAGGCGCGCCATCGCGAGCTGATCGCACACGTACGGAATCACTGACGAGCACACGCCGACGCCGATCGCCGCCGCGAGCAGCCGCACATCATGGAACGCAGGCAGCGCCTCGCGGAATCCGATCGGAGCGGCGACGACGACCGCGACCAGCATCGCCGCGCCGAGCCGATCGATTCCGGACGCGCCGCCGTCGCGCGCCAGCGCATGGCCAGCGACGATGTACCCAGCGAACAGCGCGCAATTGGCGAACGCGAAGAGATACGCGAGCGGATCGCCGCCGATGCGCACGTCGGTCAGGAGCGCGACGCCGCTGACCGCGATAAGCAGCGCGACGATATTGCGCCGGTCGCGAAAACCGATCAGCGCCAGCGTGATCGGCGCAAGAAATTCGATCGCTCCGACCGTGCCGAGCGGCAGGCGCGCGATCGCGAGATAGAACACCGAGTTCATCAATCCCAGGATCGCGCCCATCGCGATCAGGAGACGCCGCTGCGGCCCGGTCGACGCAAGAAGGATGCGCCACGGACGCCGCCACATCGCGAACGCCGCGGCCGCGACGGTGATGCGCAGCCAAGCGACGCCGAGCGCGTCGACGTACTGAAACAGCAGCACCGCAAACGCAGGGCCTAGGTAGTGGAATATCGCGCTGACGAGGAAGAACGCGTGCGGTGGAATGGCCTCCGCGCGCGCCGCGAACGGGCGCGCCGGGACGGTTTCGGGGAGTTTCATGATTCGGCCCTCGCAGGATGGCTTTCGATGCGCTATTGTCGAAGGCGATGGCGATGATTTGAATGCTGTTGTTAAGGTTTAAAGCTTATAATTCCTGAAATGCAAAAGAAAAAGACCCGAAATTCCTTCGACAGGACCAGCGAGATTCTTGATGCGACGAACCTGCGCATCCTGGCCTTGCTGATGGACGATCCGCGTCTGCCGATGAGCGAGCTCGCGCGTCGCGTCGGCATGTCATCGCCCGCCGTGACCGAGCGCGTGCAGCGCATGCAGGATGCCGGCGTGATCCGCGGCGCGCGGCTCGATGTCGATCAGACGGCGCTCGGGCTCGGCATCACGGCTTTCGTGCGCGTGCGGCCGATGCCGGGGCAGCTTCAGAACGTCGCCGAGCTGGCGCGCGAGACCCCAGAAATCGTCGAGTGCCACCGCGTGACCGGCGAGGACTGCTTCATCATGAAAGTGCTGGTCGGCCGCGTGGAGTTGCTCGAAGCGGTGCTCGACGAGATTCTGAAATACGGTAACACCACGAGCTCGATCGTGCAGTCGACGCCGGTTCCGCTGCGCGCGCCGCCGTTGCCTCAGTCGAGCTGATGGATATCACCTCTCCCGCTCGCGGGAGAGGTCGCGCCGAGAGGCGCGGGTGAGGGGAGCCTTGCGCAAACGTTCCCTCATCCGGCGCTTCGCTCACATTTCGAACCCGCTCGCGAAGATCGTGTCGGTGTCTTCCGCCTCGAACGAACCGACATCGCAGATCGCCGAGCCATCACCATTGCCGTCGACGGGACGTACGTCGCCGCGCTGATCGAGATTCGCAACCGGTGCGGCGGCGCAGGCATCCGCGTCGCCCGTATCGATCGCGAGACTGCCGGCAAGGAGCGCATGCGTTTTCGTCGGACCGCCGTTGTCGGCGAGTGCACCGAGTGCAAGATCGCCCGCCGCGACCGGCGCGCCGCCGATCAGCGTGTCGGAACCGCAGCTCGCGTCGGTGACGAGATTGTGCGTGCTGCTCGCCGCGTCGATGGCGCGGCTGCAGAGCGGCGTCGCATCGCCGGTCGTGCTCGCGATCAGCGAGTTCGTCGCGGTCAGGACGGTCGTATCCGGCGTGGCAAGATTGATGCTCGGGCCGCCACTCGCGGAGAGGTTGTCGACGATGGTGCTGTTGGTCAGCGTCACGTTGCCGTTGACCGTGATGGCACCGGCATCGGTGAAGCCGCCGGTGTTGTTGTTGCCGTGCGTCGAATTGCCGGACACGGTGCTGTTGATCAGGATCGCGTTGCCGCCGGCCGCGAGACCGCCGGCCTGGCTGCTGTCGCCGTAGGTCGCATTACCTGAGATCGTGCTGTTGATCAGCGTCGCGTCGAACCAGCCCCAGAAGACCACCAGGCCGCCGCCGCCGGCGGTGTCGCCTTCGGTCCAGTTGTCGCTGATCGTGCTATCGGTCAGCGTACCCAGACCGAACACGACGATCATGCCGCCGGCGAGGCTGCCGTAGGCTTCGGTCCAGTTGCCCGAGACGGTGCTGCGCGTGAGGATCGTCGTCGTCGCGGTGAAAAGTCCGCCGCCCGGCGCGTTCTGGCCTGCGGTCGAGCTGCCGGTGACAACCGAATCGACGAGCGTGAGCGCGGTGAGGCACTTGATCGCGCCGCCCGAATCGCCGTCGGCCGTCGTGCGGCCGTTGGCGATCGTGAGGCCCGTGAGCGTGGTGGTGAGACTCGCATCGCCGGTCATCGAGAAGATGCGCGAATCTTGCTGCGCGTCGATCGTGAGCAACGGCGCGCCGGGTCCGGTGATGCTGGCTTCCTCGACGATCTCGAGCTCGCCACCGGTCAGCGCGATCGTGCCGGTCACGCCCGGCGCGAACACGATGTCGTCGTGGCCGGCCTCGCCAGCGACACAGGAGGCGGTCGCGGCATTCGTATTGGCCGAGGCGATCGCGTCGCGCAGCGTGCATTCGCCGGGCACCGAGCCGTCGTCCGTCGTCGTCACGGTGATGGTGGCGGCGTGCGCGGCGGCGCAGGCGAGGGCGCCGCCCAAGGCCACGGCAACGGCGGCGGTCAGGGAGCGGAGGCGATACGTTGTCATAGGCATGCGCACGGAACCCGTTCGGGAGGCGCCGGAGCATCCGCCGGCGCTGCGGTACCGGACGCGCGACGCGGTTCCGGTGTCGCTACCGTAGCTTTACGGTGCCGTGAAAGTCGTTCCAGATCGTTCTGGATTCGTCTGCAAAACGATTCGGAAGTCTCGAATGCGCCCGTATTGCCTCAGCGCGGCGCGGGCGGAGTGGTGAGCGCCACAGGAATCGTGCGCTCGCCGGCGAGATGCTGCGCGCGCAGCAGCGCGCGCTTCCAGGCCTCGGGCTCGCCGGTCGCATGGAACGCCGCGACCTGCAGCAGCGCGCTGTCGAAATCCTCATCGGCCCAGACCGCGATGCGTCCGGCGAGCGCGGCGGCTTCGCCCGCGCGATCGTGCGCGAGCAGCCAGCGAGCCTGCGCATCGGCGGCGAGCGCAATCGTGTCGGGCACGCCTTTCGCCTCAGCCGTCGCCGCGGCCTCGTGGAACAGCCGCTCGGCGTCGCCGTCGGCGTTGCGCTGCGCAGCCCATTCGGCCTCGGCAAGGAGCCGGTAGACCGCGAGACTTTCGTCGTCGGCCGGCTCGATCGCCGCGATATCCGCCGCCTGCGGCTGCCCCGCGGCGATCGAAGCGCGCTGGCGCAAGAGCGCGACGCGCGCGAGTTGATCGGCATCGGTGTTGCTTTCGCGCGGCCATGCGGCGAGCGCGCTCGCGGTCGCGGTCAGCGTGTCGCCGACGCGTCCCTGCTGCCACGCGAGCTCGGCGCGCGCCTGCTCGCGAAACCGCGTCATGTCGGCGGGTACGTTGGCATCGTCGCGTTCCGCGAGTGCCAGCGCCGCTTGCGCGTCCGCGTGACGGCCGAGCGCAACGAGTACGATCGCGCGATAGCCTTCGGTCGCGATCCGCATGCCGGGATTGCCGATGCGATCGTACAGCGCGTGCAGGCGCTCGCTCGTGGCGAGCGCGTCGGACCAGCGCAAGAGCCGCATCTGCGCGTGCAGGACCGCCGAGAGGTTGTAGCGCAGCGAGTTGACCGTGCCGAACGATTCGCTGATCTCCGCGGCCGCGTTGAAATAGCGCAGCGCCTCGGCCACGCGCTGACGCACGAATTCGAGCTGGCCGAGATAATTGTTCATTTCGCCGAGGCTTTGCCGGTCGCCGGCGATCTCGAGCTCCGAGCGTGCGCGACCGAGATCGAGCGCAGCCTCGTCGAAGCGGTGCAGCATCACGCGCGCGACGCCGCGCTCGGCGAGCGCCTTGCCGAGATCGGTCGGCGTGCCCTTGTCGCCCAAGGCCGTGACCGCGGCATCGAAATCGCGCTCGGCGTCGCTCCAATTCGCTCCGCGATCGAGCTCGATCCAGCCGCGTGTGCGCAGCGTGCGCGATCGGAGGCTCGGCGCGTTCGCGAGCGCAGGGTCGGCCAGCAATGCTTCGACGGTCGCGTGTGCATCGTCGAGCTTGCCGGAGTGATAGTCGACGCGCGCGAGCTCGTAGCGCAATTCCGGCTCGCCGCGCATCGCAGCCGGCGCGCCGGCCAGGATCGAGCGCGCGGTCTCGAGTTCGCCGGACAGCATCGCCGCTCGCGCGCGCTGGACGCGCTCGCTCAGCGCTTCGTCATTGGAACCATCGTCCGATGTCGGGCGACCGAGCGCCGCGAGCAATAGATCGGCGGACTGCCGCGCCGTATCGATGACTTCCGCGCGTTCGACTTCGACATGCTGGCGCATGCCGCCGTCTTCGGCGTTCGTGGTGAGCTCGATCTTCCAACCGCCCGCGCTGCGCTCAGCGGTGCCTTGCACGAGCACGTCGGCGCCGAGCGTGCGGCGCAGCGCGGCGATGCGTTCGGCTTGCGGCAGTGTCGCGCTCGCGTGCAGCGCCGCGACGACGCTATCGCTCGGCGGAACCGCAAGACCGGCCTGGCGAAGCCGCGTCGCAATCAGATCCATCGCACCGAGACGGATCCATGCGGCGTTCGCATCTTCGGTCGCACTCACGTCGAGCGGAAGCACGACGGTCGTTCGCGCGGCGCCGCGCGACGGCGAGACATTCGCCCGGCGCGACGCACCGATATAGATGAATGCGACAGCAAGGCACAACGCCGCGACGAGCAACCCAGCGACGATTCGGCGCGGCGACACGGCATCGCGCGCAACCGGCTCGCGAGCGGTGACCGTGCGCTCTTCATCACGAGTTTCCGCGACGGCAGGCTCGACCGACGGTGCTGGTTCATTCGTAGCCTCGCGAAGCTCTTCGGTCGCCATGATCCAGCGATAGCCGAATCCGGACACCGTGCGTACGGTGCGCTGCGCGTTGCTGTCGTCGCCGACGGCTCGCCGGACTTGCATGACGAGCTGGCTGACCTGCGCGTTGGCGACGTCGACGCGACCCCACAACGCGGCGATCAATTCGTCGTGTCCGACGGCGCGGTCGCGATGCTCGACAAGATAGGCCAGGCCGTCGAACACGCGGCGCGGCAACGGCACGAGCTCGCCGTCCTTGCGCAGCTCGCGCGCGGCCGGATCGAGGCGATAGTCGGCGAAACGGTATGCGCGGGCTGTCACGGATCGGCGATGAGCTCAAGGCGCGGGCGCGGGCGGCGCGCAAGCGGGCGGCATCATAGCTCACGCGTCCCGGCAGCCAGCGCGATTGCCCGGTTCCCCCCATGGGTCGCGGCCGACAGGCGATGGCGCGTAAAATCGGCTCACGATCTTAAGAACGGATACGCGATCTCATGAGCACCACCGCCCACGCCGTCGTCGAGCCGTCCAGCGATGCGGCGCCGCTTCGCTTCGTCACCGCCGCGAGCCTCTTCGACGGCCACGACGCGGCGATCAACATCATGCGCCGCCTGATCCAGGCGCAGGGGGCGGAGGTGATTCATCTCGGCCACAACCGCGCGGTGGAAGACGTCGTGCGCGCGGCGCTGCAGGAAGACGCCGACGCGATCGCAGTGTCGTCCTACCAGGGCGGCCATGTGGAATATTTCAAATACATGGTCGACATGCTCAAGCAGCGCGGCGCCAGGCACGTGCGCGTCTTCGGCGGCGGCGGCGGCACGATCACGCCCGAGGAGATCGCGGAGCTTCAGGCCTACGGCGTCGAGCGCATCTATCATCCGAACGACGGCATGCATCTCGGTCTCGTCGCGATGATCGAAGATGTCGTGCGCCGCGCGCAGGAACATCGCCTCGCGACCGAGCGTCCGGCGAAAGTTTCGCTCGAGGACGAGATCTCGATCGGCGAGATGCTGTCCGTTATCGAGGACGGCAAGCTCGAGGAAGGCGAGCTCGCTCGCCTGCGCAAGGAATGGCAGCTCGCTGGCGGCAAGACGCCGGTGGTGGGCATCACCGGCACCGGCGGCGCGGGCAAATCGAGCGTCGTCGACGAATTGCTGCTGCGCTTCCTGCACGCGTTCCCGGACATGCATATCGCGGTGCTCGCGGTCGATCCGACGCGCCGGCGTTCCGGCGGCGCGCTGCTCGGCGATCGCATTCGCATGAATTCGCTGCGCTCCCAGCGCGTCTTCATGCGCTCGATGGCGACGCGTCGGCAGCACGCGGCCACGAATATCGTGCTGAAGGATTGCATCGCGTGCCTCAAGGGGCTCGGCTACGACCTCGTCATCGTCGAGACCGCGGGCATCGGCCAGTCCGATTCGGAGATCGTCGACCTGGTCGATTTCCCGATGTACGTGATGACCAGCGACTACGGCGCGGCGAGCCAGCTCGAAAAGATCGACATGCTCGATTTCGCCGAGCTCGTCGTGTTGAACAAGTTCGACAAGCGCGGCGCCGAGGATGCGCTGCGCGACGTGCGCAAGCAATGGAAGCGGAACCGCACCGCGTTCAAGCTCAAGGACGAGGAAGTTCCCGTCTATCCGACGATCGCGAGCCAGTTCAACGATCCGGGCGTGACCTGGATGTTCTCGAATCTATGCCGTCTTCTGCGCGACAAGCTGCACGTCGCGGCCGAGAAGTGGACGCCCGTCGTCGACACCTCGCTGAAAGAGCCGCGCGCGACCGTGCTGATTCCGGGCAACCGCGTGCGCTATCTCGCCGAGATCGCCGAGGAAGGACGCGGCATCAACGCGCAGATCGCTAAGGAATCCGATGCCGCAGATCGCGTGCAGGCGATGTGGCAGGCGCTGCACGAGATCGAAGATCCGAAGCTGCCCAAGGCGCTCGATCTCTACGATCCGTCCGATCTTCTCAAGGGCGAGACGACCGATCGCAGTCTCCTGGTATTGCGCCAGCGCTATCAGGATGCGCTGAAGTCGCTGACCACCGAAGCGATCGCTCTCTTGCGCGAATGGCCGCAGCGATTGAAGTCGATCACCGACGAGCACTACGTCTACGAAGTGCGCGGCAAGGCGGTCGAAGGCAACAATTACGTCGAATCGCTGTCGCACCAGAAAGTGCCGAAGATCGCGGCGCCGACGTACAAGAGCTGGGGCGAGCTCCTGACTTTCCTGATGAAGGAAAACCTGCCCGGCGCATATCCGTACACCGGCGGCGTGTATCCGTATCGGCGCACCGGCGAGGATCCGACGCGCATGTTCGCGGGCGAGGGCACGCCCGAGCGTACGAATCGCCGCTTTCATTACCTCTCGCTCGGCCAGAAGGCGGCGCGGCTGTCGACCGCATTCGATTCGGTGACGCTGTACGGCGAGGATCCGGCCGAGCGTCCGGACATCTACGGCAAGATCGGCAATTCCGGCGTCAGCATCGCGACGCTGGACGACATGAAGAAGCTCTATTCGGGCTTCGATCTTTCTGCACCGACGACGTCGGTGTCGATGACGATCAACGGTCCGGCGCCGATCATCCTTTCGATGTTCATGAACACGGCGGTCGATCAGGCGGTCGAGAAACATCTTCGCGCCGATCAATCGCGCTGGGATACGGCACACGCGAAAATCGAAAAGCTCTTCGAAGGCCGCGAGCGACCGCACTATGCCGGCATGCTCCCGGAAGGCAACGACGGGCTCGGCCTCGGTCTCCTCGGCGTCACCGGCGATCAGATTCTCGATGCCGAAACCTACGCGAAGATCCGCGCCGAAACGCTCGGTCTCGTGCGCGGCACCGTGCAGGCCGACATCCTCAAGGAAGACCAGGCGCAGAACACCTGCATCTTCTCGACCGAATTCGCGCTACGCATGATGGGCGACATCCAGCAGTTCTTCGTCGAGAACAAGGTTCGCAATTTCTATTCGGTGTCGATCTCGGGCTATCACATCGCCGAAGCCGGCGCGAATCCGATCTCGCAGCTCGCGTTCACGCTGTCGAACGGCTTCACGATCGTCGAGTACTACCTCGCACGCGGCATGAAGATCGACGACTTCGCGCCGAACCTGTCGTTCTTCTTCTCCAACGGCATGGATCCCGAATACAGCGTGATCGGCCGCGTCGCACGACGCATCTGGGCGCGCGCGATGCGCGAGCGCTACGGCGCGAGCCCGCGCAGCCAGATGATGAAGTATCACGTGCAGACGTCCGGACGTTCGCTGCATGCGCAGGAAATCCAGTTCAACGACATCCGCACGACGCTGCAGGCGCTGTACGCGCTGTTCGACAACTGCAACTCGCTGCACACGAACGCCTACGACGAAGCGATCACCACGCCGACCGAGGAAAGCGTGCGCCGCGCGGTCGCGATCCAGCTCATCATCAACCGCGAGCTCGGCCTCAACTTCTGCGAGAACCCGTGGCAAGGCAGCTTCATCATCGACAAGCTGACCGATGTCGTCGAGGAAGCGGTCTACAAGGAATTCGAAGCGATCAGCGAGCGCGGCGGCGTGCTCGGCGCGATGGACACGATGTATCAGCGCGGCAAGATCCAGGAAGAAAGCCTCTATTACGAGCAGAAGAAGCACGACGGCAGCCTGCCGCTGATCGGTGTCAACACGTATCTTCCGAAAGAACACGCCGGCGACATCACGACGACGATCGAGCTGATCCGCTCCACGGCGGAAGAGAAGGGCCAGCAGATCACGAACGTGCACGCCTACCAGAAAGCGCGCAACGCGTATGCCACGAACGGCCTCAAGTCACTGCAGGCGACCGCGCGCGAGCGGCGTAACGTGTTCGCGTCGCTGATGGATGCGGTGAAGACGCATAGTCTCGGGCAGATCAGTCATGCGTTATATGAAGTCGGCGGCGAATATCGGCGCAACATGTAGTGGCGAACGAGCGGACATAGCGTTCAATGGCTTTCAACGCCCGGGGTATATTCACCGCACTGAACGACGCTCGTGTCGATTACGTGGTTGTGGGCGGCATGGCCGTGGTGCTGCATGGATACCTGAGAGCGACCGCTGACCTGGACCTCGTTATCGGGCTGGCGCCCGATAATTGCGGGCGAGCTCTGAAAGCGCTTGCAGACATCGGTTTCAGGCCGCGACTTCCGATCAATATCGACGACTTCGCGAACCCCGACAAGCGCAACGAATGGATCGAGCAGCGCAACATGCTCGTATTCCAACTGTGGGACCCGGACAATCCTGTGCGTTCGCTCGATGTTTTCGTGCGAGAACCGTTGCCATTCGAGAGCTTGATTCGAGACGCGGTTTCAAAGGATTTGGGCGGTGTAATCGTCCAGATCGCCAGCATTGAACATTTGATCGAAATGAAACAAGCTGCGGGGCGCCCTCGCGATATCGACGACATCGCGAAGTTGCGCCAGCTTCGCGATCTGGATCGTGCCGATGACCTCAGCTGACAAAATCCAAACGCCCGCAGAAGCTTTCGACGAGGCGGAACTGCAGCACTTGCGAACATGGCTGCGCTTGAGCGCGAGCGAACGACTCGAATTCTTCGAGGAGATGGTCGATCTGGCAAATGCTGGCGGCGCCTTGCGCGCGGATCATCTTGCACTTCGCGACAAGACCTGAAGAATTTTTTGAATATCTTTTCAGTTGTCTCTCCTCATCTTTCAACAAGTGCTAGCTGCCAAGTGACGCCATGAAATTCCTCCTGATGATCTACAACGACGATTCCCTCGTGGACAAGCTCCAGGACGGCCAGTACGACACGATGATGCGCGGCTGCTTCGAGCATGCCGACGAATTGCGCGCGTCGGGTTGCCTGATCGATTCGCAGCAGCTCGAATCGCCGGCGACGGCGAAGTCGGTGCGCATCCGCAACGGCAAGATGACCGTGCTCGACGGGCCGTTCGCGGAAACCAAGGAGATGCTCGGCGGGTTCAATCTGATCGAAGCGGCAGACATGGACGAAGCGGTGCGCATCGCCGCCGAATTTCCGTGGACGGAGACGGGCTGCGTCGAGATACGACCCGTCCGCGAACTTTCGACCGTACGGCGGCGCGTCGGGCTGTGAGCGCGGTGCAGGAGATCGAAAGTCCGCCGGCGCGATCGAATTTCGTCAGCGTGGTCGCGTGGGTCTTCATCGCGATCGCGGCCTTCACGACGTTCATCTCGCTGCTGCAGAACATTCTGATCAACACGGTATTCCCGGTCGATCGCATGAGCGAGATCACGGCGAGCGACGCCGCGCACGCGCCAGCGTTCGCGCTATTCATGATGCAGCACATCCGCGCGTTCGTCCTGATGATGCTGCTGGCTGCGGTGACGATGCTCGTCGCTTCGATCGGCCTTCTTCGGCGCATGAACTGGGCGCGCCTCATCTTCATCGCGCTGCTCGCGCTCGGCATCGCCTGGAATCTCGGCGGATTGATCCTGCAGCAGGTGATGATGTCGTCGATGACCACAACGATGGGTCACGTGCCGCCCGATTTCGCGACCGAATTCGACACGATGCGGCGCGTCATGCTGGTGTTCGGCGCCGTGATGGCGCTCGGCATTTCGTTCCTGTTCGGCTGGATCATCAAGCGGCTGACGTCGGCCGGGATCCGCGCGGAATTCCTGCGCTGATACTGTGCGTCAGAACAGGAATCGCGCGCTCAGCTGCACCTGATCGTCGCTACGGTCGGGAGCGAGGCCTTCGTCGACGCGCTGGTTGCGCCAGCTGTACACGTGCAGCGCTTCGCCGGTCAGACGCAGCCATTCGTACGGTCGCCAGTTGAGCGCGAACGTGATCGCGTGCCCGTGTTCGCGCACGCGGTTGTTGATTTGCTCGGGCAGCTGCACGGTCGAGAACACGTCCAGGCGCAGCGCCGGCCGCCACGCGCCGCGGTTCCACCCGGCCAGCATGTACGCGGCTCTGAAATCGGTGTAGGTGCTGAAGAACGGCGAAGGCGCGATGTCGGTCGATCCCGTCATCGCCTGTCCCATCACGACGACGTCGCCGAACTCGGCTTGCGCGCCGAGGCTCCAAAAATCCGTGCGCCAGCTGAAGACCGGAGATTCGCCGTGACTGTGGCTCGAAGGATCGGCCTCGTTGTCGTAGCGCAACAGCGACACGCTCGCGCGACCCGGCGCGCTCCACGTCACGCCCGCGTACCAGCCGGGATCGCCGTCGTTTTCGAGGAACGGATTGAAACGCAGCGGCACGCTGACGTGACCGTCGATCGCGTAGACGTCCGGCTCGCGCACGTGGCTGCCGAGGCCGGAGACGAGATCGCTCAGCGACCAGCCGCGCGCAGCGAGCAGCTCGCCGGCGGGATCGTTGCTGCGCACGATCGCGGCGATGCCGGTGATCGTCTGCGTCGCGCCGCGCCATTCGAGGCGCGCCTCCGCGCCGATGCTGCGAAACTCCTCGCCGATCCAGCTGTTGATTGCCGACGAGGTGATCGTCCAAGGGCTGGTCCAGCCGATCGCGTCGTTCTCGAGCGAGACCGGCGGAAAGAATGCGCCGACTTTGACCGACCATCGTAGCGGCGTCGTCGACACCGGCCGGTAGCGAAGATAGGCCTCGAGCACCGAGAAGTCGTTGTGATCGGTGGTCTGATACTGGATGTCGGCAAGCGCGAGCAGCGAGGGCGTCAGCTGCGCGGTCGCTGTCGCTCCGGCCTGCACGCAGCCGAGCGATGTGCCGCCTGTGCCGAAACGCGTCTTGCCGAGCCCGCCGTCGGCCCAGCTGCGCTCGCCGGCGCGCGCTACGAGGCGGCAGTCGAGATAGCCGTGCGCGTCGAGATCGATCGCGGAAACACAAGGTGCTGCGGCGGCGCCCGCCAGGAGAAGACTGGCGATGCCGCCGCGCGTCACGTCGCGGTTTCCGCGTAGAGGCCCGCAGATCCCTCGCGAGCCAGGAGTTTTTCCAGCGCATCGGGCGCCAGCGCACGCGCGATGTAGAAACCTTGCGCGTGATCGCAGCCGATGTCGCGCAGATAGTCGAACGCGGCGCGCGTCTCGACGCCTTCGGCGGTGACGCGGTAGCCGAGGCGATGGCCGAGCTCGACGATCGAGCGCACCAGCGTGCGATCGCCGACGTCCTCGCCGAGTTTCTGCGTGAAGAAACGATCGATCTTGATCTCGCGCACCGGTAGACGCCGGAGATACGCGAACGAAGATTGGCCGACCCCGAAATCGTCGATCGCAAGATCGACGCCCTGGTCGGCCAGCTGCTTCAACACCTGGATCGCTGTCTCGGGCTCGCCCATGACCGCGCTTTCGGTGAGTTCGAGCACGATGCTGCGCGGCGCGACGCCATGCAGCGAAAGGAGGTCGGCGATGCGGCGCGGCAGATCGCTGTCGTCGAGATCGCGCGCGGAAAGGTTGACGGCGATGCGCAGCACGTAGCCGCGCGCGGTCCATTCGTGCGCCTGCGCGATCGCGCTCGCCAGCGCCCATCGCGTGAGGCGGCGGATGTTGCCGGTTTTTTCGGCGAGCGGGACGAATGTATCCGGCGACACCAGGCCGCGCTGCGGATGCTGCCAGCGCACCAGTGCCTCGACGCTGTCGATGCGCCGGGTCGCGAGATGAAGTTTCGGCTGATACTGCAAGGCCAGCTCGTCGCGATCGAACGCTTCGCGAAGATCGCTCATCAATGTCAGGCGCTCGGGCCGATGCGGATCGGTCGCGGGGTCGTAGACCGCGACCGGATCTTCCGATCCCAGCGCCGCGATCAACGCGACTTCGGCGTGGCGCAGCAGAGTGCTCGCCTCGTTGCCGTGCGCGGGATGCAGCGCAATGCCGATCGCAGGCGCGGTATCCATCGAGAGATCGCCTTCCTGATACGGCACGCCCAGCACGTCGAGGATGCGGAAAGCGATCGCGATCGCGTCGGCCTTGCCGGCGTTTTCGATCCACAGCGAAAACTGCGTGTCGGTCGCGCGCGCGACGAATCCGCGCGCGGCGAACGTGCGCAGCCGCGTGCCTGCGTTATACATCAGCCGGTCGCTGATCGAATGGCCCATCGTCTGGATGATCTCGGGCAATCGCGCGAGACCGACCATCAAAAGCGCGCCCGCCGAAGGCGCGGCGGCGAGCGTTTCCTGGATCGCCGATTCGGCGGCCTGGCGGTTCGGCAACCGCGTCACCGCGTCGTGCTGCGCCTGATAGCGGATGTGCTCCTCGCGCTCGGCGATCGCGTGCGTCATGTTGACGAACGCAGAGGCGAGCTGGCCGATTTCGTCGCGCTCGCGCGTTTTCGTCGGCGGCGCGTAGTCGCCTGCTTCGATGCGCCGCGCCGTCGCCGCGAGATTCTCGATCGGTTGCGCCATGCTGCGCGCGATCAGCATCGCGCCGATCAGTCCCGCGATGAGTCCGATCGCGAGTAGGCTGACCCAGGCCAGCGCGACGGATCGATAAGGCCGCAACGCATCGTCGAGCGAATAGCCGAGCACCGCGGCGACCGGAGCGCTTTGCTCGGATTCCTTGAGGCGCGTCGCCAGCGCGACATATTCATGCGAGTCGACGCTGACCAGCGTCGGCTTCAGCGGCAGCGTCGTCCCTTGCGCGGTGAGTGCCGGCATCAGCGCAACCGAGTTGTCGCCGCGCGCGATGCCGACCCAGCGACCGGCGCCGGCATCGGTGACGAGCTCGATCGTGTTGGGCAATGCGGAGAGTTGCTGCAATCGCGCGAGCAGGGCGTTGTCGACCGGTATGCCGGCGGCGATCAGCGCGATGGTCTTGGGTGCATACACCGGCACGACGATCATCCAGTACGCCTTGCCGCCCATCGCGACGACGGCGGCGGCGGGATGATCGAGCGCCGCCGTCGAAAGATCCGGGAACGGGAACTGGCCGCCGTCCGCGTCGCCGGTCGTATCCGAGCGGATCGTGCCGTCAAGGCCGATCAGCAGCATGCGCTCGGCACCGATGCGCCGGCCGTGATTGCGCAGTGCCGACAGCACCGTGCCTTGATCGTTCTGCGCGATCGCCGCGCGCAGGGCGAAGTCGAGCGCAAGCACCTGCACGTTGTCGGCGACGCGCGTCGAGATGTCGTCGAGCTGTCGCGCGACGGAGGTCGCGCCGACGCCGAGCTGGCGCTCGCCTTCGGTGATCAGCGCGCGGCGCGCGACGCCATAGACGAGCAGCGCGGTGAAGATCTGCACGGCGATCAGCGTCGCGATGAAAAGGAGCGCGAGGCGGATGCGGAAGCTCATGGCGTCAGTAGCGCCCCTTCTCGCGATCGTCCGGATCGCCGCGTGGATCGGGCAGGAGCGGCAGCGCGAACGCGATCTTCGCGCCGTCGGCGCCGAGATCGATGCTTTGATGCGGATCGTCCTTGCCGGGGCGAAGCTGCGGATGCCAGACGCTGACCTGATAGCGACCCGGCGGAATATTCGCGAACGTCGCGTGGCCGTCGCTGCGCGATTTCGCGGTCCACGGCGCATCGGACACGTAGAGATGCGTGATCATGCGGTCGTGGATGTTGCATCCGACCGATATCTCGCCGACCTGATCGAGCGTGACCGGCGGCGCGGCCTCGCCGGGCGCGATGACGAACTCGAACGACTTCGCCGCCGAGAACGAATAGACGTGATGGCGCGTGCGATCGCTGTTGCGGAACACGACCTTGTCGCCTGGACGGAAGATCTCGACGTAAGGGACGAACGTCTCGTTGCGCTGGTCGATGATGCGCGTCGCGTTTTCGTAGGCGGGCGAGGGTACGCCGGCGTCGCCGCGAACGCTGACGACGGCATCTCGAGCGGGACGACCGTGACTGTCGTCGATGAGCACGTCGAGCTCCACGGCGGATGCCGGCACAGCGCCCAGAAGGAGCAGCAGGACAACTGGTCGGCCTATGCGCATCCGCCCCCCGTACGGACCTGACGCGGCAGTCTAGCGCAATGCGGAGCCTGCATCGTAAGAGGCACTACCGAGTGGCATCGGGGTGATCGAAAAGTGAATTTCGCGCGTTTTTTCCGACTCTTAAAGGTTAGCGCGCCTCGAATCCGCCGTCGTGGCGACGTTGAACGAGGGGCCGCGTCGCGGACGTGTGAAATTTGTGCACTCTTTCATTCAGGCGCTGCGATCGAGATACGGCGCAATCACATCCGCGATCCAGGCCATGAATACCTGCAGACGCTTGGAGAGATTGCGGCGATGCGCGTAGAGGAGTGAAACCGGCATCGGCTCCGCCGAAAATTCGGGCAGCACTTCGACGAGTAGACCCTGCCGGACCATGTCGCGCACGCCGACGGCCGGCGCCTGTATCAAACCGAGTCCGGCAAGACAGCTCGCTTCGTAAGCCTCGACGCTGTTGACGGTGAGGACGCCGGGCATCGCGAGGCTGCGATATTCGCTGCCGTCGAAATATTCCCAACCTTCCGGCTTTGCGCCGAGCGTCGTGACGTAGTGGATCAACCGATGCGAGGCGAGATCGTCGAGCGTTCGCGGCGTGCCGTACGTTTTAAGGTACGAAGGGCTCGCGCAATTGACGATGCTGAGCTGCCCGAGCGGACGCGCGATCAGGCTCGAATCGTAGAGCGCGCCGATGCGCAGCACGCAGTCGAAACCTTCGCGCACGAGATCGACGCGGCGATCCGTAGCGCTGAGCTCGAGCTCGAGCAGCGGATGATCGCGCAAGAATTCCGGCAGCCGCGGAATGACGAAGCTGCGCGCGACGCCGCTCGGGAGATCGACGCGCAGACGTCCGCGCAGCGATTGCGGTCCTTGCTGGAACATCGCCTGCAGCTCGTCCATGTCCGCGAGCAGATCCTTGCTGCGCTCGTAGAACGCGCGGCCGTCCTGCGTCATTTGCACCTTGCGCGTCGTGCGGTGCAGAAGCCGTGTACCGAGCAGGGTTTCGAGCTGCTGCACGGCGGTCGAAATGCTCGCCTTGGGAAGGCCCATGGTTTCGGCAGCGCGCGTGAAGCTGGCGAGCTCGGCGACGCGCGCGAAGATCTGCATGGCTTCGAGCCGGTTCATCGTCATCTCTCGCACTATTGTTCGGAAATTCCGAACACAATACTCGGAATAAACCTATTTATGCGCTGCCGAGGTATCAATATCTTGTGCGCCGTAGCGGTTTTCCTCAAACCCCATCCCAAGGAACCAGCCATGAGCACTCCCATCGCCCTCATCACCGGCGGCAATCGAGGCCTCGGCCGCAATGCGGCGCTGAAGCTCGCCGAGCGCGGCGTCGACGTCGTCCTGACCTATCGCAACAACGCGGAGGAAGCCGCGGCCGTCGTCGCCGACATCGAAAAGCGTGGACGTCGCGCCGCGGCGCTGCAGCTCGATGTCGGCGTCGCCGCGACGTTCGATGCGTTCGTCGCCGAGCTCGGCCGCGTGCTGGCCGGCACATGGCAGCGCGAGCGCATCGACTATCTCGTCAACAACGCAGGTCTCGGCATCCATGCAAGCTTCGCCGATACGAGCGAAGCGCAGTTCGACGAATTGATGCGCGTGCATTTCAAGGGTCCGTTCTTTTTGACTCAGAAACTCTTGTCGCTGATCAACGACGGCGGACGCATTCTCAACGTGTCGAGCGGACTCGCACGCTTCTCGATGCCGGGCTACTCGGCGTACGCGGCGATGAAAGGCGCCATCGAGGTGCTGACGCGCTATCAGGCGAAGGAGCTCGGAGCGCGCGGCATCGGCGTCAACGTCATCGCGCCGGGCGCGATCGAGACCGACTTCGGTGACGGCCTGGTGCGGGACAACGAGAAGATCAATCAGCTCGTCGCTGCGCAGACCGCGCTCGGACGCGTCGGCAAGCCCGACGACATCGGCGGCGTCATCGCTTCGCTGCTGTCGCCGGAGAACGGCTGGATCAACGCGCAGAGGATCGAGGCGTCGGGTGGAATGTACGTCTGAAACGGCGAGGTGCGCTTCGATCCGCGAACGTACGCGCGGGCGGAGCGCGCTTCTTCAGCTTTTTTCTTCGTGCGTCTCCGTTTCTTTTCCGGAGTCGCGGCGGCGCAGGAGCTGTAATGCGTTCTCGGCCGGCACCGCTTTGCTGAAATAGAAACCTTGGAAGTGATCGCAGGCGTTTTTGCGCAGGTAGGCGACCTGTTCTGCTGTCTCGACGCCTTCGGCCAGCACGACCATGCCAAGCTGATGGCCGATCGCGATGATCGACCGGCACAGGCTCGCAGCGCCAGGATCGCTGATGATGTCGCGCACGAACGATCGGTCGATCTTGAGCTTGTCGAGCGGAAAGCGCCGCAGATAGTTGAGGCTCGAATAGCCGGTGCCGAAATCGTCGAGCGAAAGGCGCACGCCGAGCTTCTTCAGCGCGCGCATCGTTTCGATCGTGCGCTCGACGTTGGCGGTCATCATATCTTCTGTCAGCTCCAGCTCGATGCAATACGCGGGAAGATCCCAGCCTTTGAGCGCGGAGCGGACCTCGTCGACGAAATCCGACCGCTGCATCTGCAGCGCCGATACGTTGATCGCGATCGAGAAGTCGCCGGTTCCGCCGTCGAGCCACTCGCGCGCCTGCCGACATGCCGATTCGAGCACGAAGGTTCCGATGTCGACGATGAGCCCGAATTCTTCGGCGACCTGCAAGAACCGGTGCGGCGGCAGCAGGCCGAATTCGGGACTCTGCCAGCGCAGCAGCGCCTCGAAGCCGAGGATGCGCGCGTTCGGACCGCCGACCAGCGGCTGATAGTGCAGCACGAGCTGGCCGTGCCGGATCGCGTCGCGCAGCAGCGGCCCGAGCGAAATGCGATCGAGCAGCTCCTGATTCTGATCGTTCGAGAACGCACGCAGGGAATTGCGGCCTTCGCGCTTGGCATACATCATCGCCGCCTCGGCCTTGCGCAGAAGCTCTTGTGGCGTGTCGCCGTTGTCGGGATAGAGGCTGAGGCCGACGCTCGAGGTCACATAGACTTTCTCATCGTCGATGGCGATCGCATCTTCGATGCGCGATCGGATCGCTTCGCCGAGCGCGTCCGGATCGTGCGAGCGATGCGAATCCGGAAACGCGATCGCGAACTCGTCGGCAGCGACGTGCGCGATGCGGCCGCCGTCGCCGACGATCGTGCCGAGGCGTTCGGCAATCGAGCGCAGCACGTGATCGCCGACGGTGCGTCCGCGTGTTTCGTTGACGGTGTGGAAGAAATCCAGATCGACATAATAGACCAGCACGCGTCCGCCGCGCGCGGCGGCGTCGGCGAGCGCGATCTTGAGGTATTCCTCGATCAGCACGAAGCGCGGCAGGCCCGTCGTCTGATCGTGCGTGATGCGGTGCGCGAGCTCGTTCTGCGCGCGGCGGCGCTCGATGATCTCGATCTCCAGCTTGGCCGCGTGGCGCTGCACCTCGTCGTACATCGCGAGGTTGCCGTAGGCGAGCGCGAGCTGCGCTGCGAGCGTGACCGCGAACTGCTCGTCCTCCGCATCGAACGCCTCGGTTCCGATGCGCTCGGAAAAGCACAGCCAGCCGCACACGGACGCGGTCGAGCGCAGCGGGATCGGCACCGCGAGCAGCGAGGTGATCGCGGGATGGAATGCGGGAAGGCCGAGCGTCGTCGCGGTGCCGCTCTGATCGCGCAGGCGACGCGGCATTCCGCTGGTGAGGATTTCGCCGAAGAGGCCGGCGCGCGGCTCGATCGAGACGAGCCGCGCATGCACGCCGTCGGAAAATCCGCGCGTCGCCAAGTACAGGATATGGCGCGCATCGGCATCGAGGATCGCGACGATCGCGTAGCGGCAATTCATGATGTCCTTGGCGCCGGCGCAGAAGAGGTCGATGAGCTCTTCCGGATCGCGTTTGGAAGAAAGCACGAGACCGAGCTCGAGCAAGGCCGCGAGTCGGAGGCCGAGCACCTGATACGAAGACAGCAGCGGATCGGCTTGCGCGCTCGAAGGCTGTCCGCGATCTTCGATGCCTTGCGCGGACAAATGCCGCAGCCGCTGCTGCAGCTCGGTCAAATCACGCAGGTACACCGGCAGCTTGGCACCGAGGAAACTCGGCGGCGCGGTGGTCTGCTCGGGCATCAATACCGGAGCGGGACCGGATCCGAGCGCCAGCGCGACCGCATCGAGGATCGCCTGCGGCTCCGCGGGCTTGGCCAGCACCGCGACAACGTGGCACGACTCGGCCAGTACCGAAGCTTCGGGCACGCGATACGTCGCGGTATAGAAGATGATCGGCGTGTGGGCGATCGTCGGATCATCGTGGATGCGATCGGCGAGCTCGACGCCGTCCATGTTCGGCATCAGCACGTCGGTGATGATGAGATCGGGGTGCTTGGCGCGCGCGACCTCGAGCGCTTCTAGGCCGTCGGATGCTTCCAGCACGTCGTGCCCGACGTATCCCAGCAGCGTCGCCAGGAATTCTCGATTGATTGCATGGTCGTCAACGGCGAGGATCGTCGCCATCGCAGATGTCCCGGCGGGTCGCGAGGCAGGTTTCGATCTCCTTGATCAACGCCTGCGGTTCGATCGGACGCAGCAGGAAGCGGGTAACGCCGAGCTCGAGCGCGGTTTCGCGCTCGCTCTCGCCCCACACCGACGAGCTGATGAAAAGGAACGGCACTTTGGTCAGGCGCGGATCGCTACGGATGCGGCGCACGAAGTTGAAACCGTCTTCGCCGGGCATGTGCAGATCGGAAAGGATCAGGTCGGGCAGGCGTTCCGATGCCATCATTTCCATTCCGGCCTGCACGCTTTCGGCCATGCGCACTTCGTAGCCGAACGGAACTAGCGTCTGGTAGATGAGCTCGAGATTCGTCGGCGAGTCGTCGACGACCAGCACCTCGGCGTGGCGCGCCTTCGGAATCTCGGTCGGCGTCGCGGTTTCGCCGAAACCGGGCTCGGGAAGCGCGCCGCGCTGATCGGCGCGCAGGAATCGATCGACTTCGCCGACGAACGTCTGCGGATCGATCGGCTTGGTGATGTAGCCGTCGAATCCTGCCGCCAGGACTTTCTCGCGATCGCCGACCATCGCGAGCGCGGTGACGGCGACGACGGGAACGCCGATCAGCGAACCGTCGCTCTTCAAGGCCTTGATGACCGCGTAACCGTCGGCGCGCGGCAGGTGGATGTCGCAGGCTACGAGATCGGGATGATCGCGCTTGGCCATCTCGACGCCGTGCTCGCCGTCTTCGGCGGTCGACACCGTGTGTCCGTACGCGCCCAGCAGGTACGACATCAGTTCGAGATTGTCCGGATTGTCTTCGATGAGCAGTATGCGGGCCACGATGTCTACGCTTCCTTGATGTGCAGCGTGAACGTGCTGCCTTCGCCGTAGCGGCTTTCGAAGGTGATGTGAAAGCCGAGCAGCTCGGCGAGCTTTTGCGAAAGGTGCAGGCCGAGTCCGGTCCCTTCGTGGCGGCGCGTCGAGGACGAATCGATCTGCATGAAGGCCTGGAAGAGTTTCTGCTGGTCCGCAGCTTGAATGCCGCATCCGGTGTCGCGCACGCTGATCTCGCCGATTGCGCCGGTGCTCGTGGGCCGCCAGGCAAGCCGAATCAGGACGCTTCCGCTTTCCGTATACTTTATAGCATTGTTGGCGAGATTGATGACGATCTGGCTGAGCGCGCGGCGATCGGTGCGCAGCACCAGATCTTCCTCGCCGACATCTGCCGTCAGCACGAGATTCTTCTTCTCGGCGAGCGGTCGCAGCGAGGCTGCGATTTCCTCGACAACGCTGGCGCAAGAGGTCGACTCAGGTTTGAGCTCGAGTTTGCCCGACTCGATCTTGGCGACGTCGAGAAGATCGTTGATCAGCGAGAGGAGATGCCGCGCGCTGTTCTGGATCGTCGACAGCTGTTTTTCCTGTGCCGGCATCAGCGGGCCCGGCAGCTTCATCAGAAGCGTGCCGGTGAAGCCGATGATCGCGTTGAGCGGCGTGCGCAGCTCGTGCGACATATTGGCGAGGAAGCGATCTTTCGCTTCGGCCGCGGCGTACAGCTCGCGGTTTTTTTCCGATAGTGCCGATTCGATGCGCTTGCGGTCGGTGATGTCGCGGATCGCGCTCGACAGCAGCACGCCTTCGGTCGTCTCCAAAGGGCTCAGGCTGATCTCGACCGGGAACTCGGTGCCGTCCGAGCGCAGGCCGTAGAGTTCGAACCCCGCGCCCATCGCGCGCGGATGCGGGTCGGCGAAGAACGCGTTGCGGTAAGCCGGATGGCGTTCGCGATAGCGCTCGGGCACTAGCAGCTCGACCTTGCGGCCCAGGAGCTCGGCGCGCGGATAGCCGAACAGTTTTTCCGTCTGCGAATTCACCAGCACGATGTCGCCGCTGCGATCGACGATGACGATCGCGTCCGGCGCGGATTCGAGCAGTCCGCGGAATTTCTGCTCGGCCTTCTTGCTTTCGCTGATGTCGCGCACCGCGCTCATGACGAGCACGCTTTCGTCCATCCTGAGCGGGCTCAGGCTGATCTCGACGGGAAATTCGGTGCCGTCCTTGCGCAGCCCGTGCAGCTCGAGGCCCGCACCCATCGAGCGCGCGCGCGGCTGCGCGAAGTAGTTCGAGCGATGGCTGACATGGCCGCTGCGTGAGCGTTGCGGCAGGAGTTTCTCGATCAATACGCCGCGCAGCTCGCCGCGCGCGTAGCCGAATATCTTCTCGGCCTGGCCGTTGGCCAGCACGATGCGGCCGGTGGAGTTGACCAGCACGATGCCGTCCGGCATCGATTCGAGCAGATCCTGGAATTTTGCTTCGACGAGCTTGGCGTCGCGCAGCACCTTGAGTGCAGTGACGTCCTTTTCCGCGAACATCACATAAGCGAAGTTGCCTTGCGCATCGCGCAGGAGGCGGCACGAGACGTCGACGTGCAGCGGAGCGCCATCCTTGTGCCGGCGTACGGTTTCGGCGGCGATCATGCCGGTGTGGATCGCGCCTTCGAGGATGCGCTGATGCTCGGCGATGCGGTCGGGTGGGACGATGACGTCCTGCAGCGGGCGGCCGAGCGTTTCGTGCGCGGCAAAGCCGAACATCGACGCGGCGCCGTTGTTCCATCGCACCACGTCGCCCGACGGCGTGGTGACGATGATGGCATCCGGATTTTCGTCCAGCAGCAATCGATCGAACGCTGCCTCCATCGGTCCTCCCCGTGCGGTCCGATCCGGATCCATCGCGCCGCTGAGTCTATGCCACGTTTTGCAGAGATTCGAGGGGTTGCATAGTGGAAAATGGCTGGGCGCGCGACCGTACTGCCGCGCATGGAGGCGTGACGCGACGACAGCTGTCTACGAAAAGTAAAGAACCGCCGGAAATCGCCGGTCAGCGAGCGATCTGCATGGCCGGGCTACCGCCGTGATCCATCGCGCGCAGATAGTGGCGATCGAACGCCGCGAGCTGGCTTTCGAGCTCGGAATACGGCCCCGGCTGCCAGGCCAGCGAAGTGACGCCGCGGTGCGCATTGGCGCAAAGCTCCCAATCCTGGCGGTTGGTGAGATCCCAGAAGGCGATGGCGGGCTCCGGATCGAATCCGGGCGCCGCGATCGCGTCGGGATGGAAGTACCAGTCGCACGAGATGCGCGTGCGGTCGATCGCGAGCGCTTCGGCGCGATGCACGAGCACGTAGTCCGGATGGAACGAGACGAACGCGCTCGGAAACACCGTGTAGTAGTAGACGCGAGCGCGCTCCTCGGGCGTCAGCGCGGCGAACGGCGTCGCGCAGCGCGCGCCGCCCATCGTCATGCTGCCTTCGGGATTCGTCATCGACATCGGGCCGCCGAGCACCGGACCTTCGTCGAGATCGTTCTCGGAATTGCGGAACGGCGTCAGTTTGTTGAGCAGCGGGTGCACCGTCGGGCAGTGGTAGCACTCGCTGAAATTGTGGAAGAAGAGTTTCCAGTTCGCATCGACCTCGTACACCTTCTGGTGCACCGATTTGAGCTCGGCCGCGTTGCGATGCGGAAACTTGCCGATCAGCGCCGGCATCGATTCGGCGAACGGCACCGGCTGCCGCGCGAGATTGACGAAGATGAGTCCTTGCCAGATCTCCAGCGCGACGCGATGCAGCGGAAAGTCGCCGACCTTGAAACCGGCCACGTCCGACATCGCCGGCACCGCGCGCAGCGCGCCGTCGAGACCGTAGGTCCAAGCGTGATACGGACATTGGATCGACGTGCCGAGCGTGCCTTTGGCTTCCTGGCAGAGCCGGCTGCCACGATGACGGCAGTGGTTGTGGAATGCGCGGATCTCGCCGTTGCCGTCGCGCAGCACGATCACGCTTTCGCGATCGAGCTCGAACAGGAAATAGCTTCCGGCCGCCTCGAGCTGCGACACGTGCCCGACGAGCAGCCACGATCGGTAGAAAATTCGCTCGCGCTCGGTTTGGAAGATATCGCCCGACGTGAAGTATTCGCGGGAGAGCGTGTGCTGGCCGAATGAGGTGCGGGGTTTCATGGCTGGAAATCTGGACGCAGGGGTGCGGGGTGTCAAGGGGCGGCAGCGCCGCGGCCGGGGCTCGCGTTTCAGTCCGGCAGGAATTTCGGAATGCCGATTTGGAGCCCCTTGCCCGGCAGCGCCATCATCGTCGACGTGCCGTGCGCGACCAGCTCTCCGGTCTCGTCGAACACGCTGGCGACGGTGTAGCTGATCTGCCGGCCCGCGCGCAGGCACTGGCCTTCGGCGCGAAGATGTCCGCGCGAGACGGCCTTGAGGTAATTGAGCTTGAGATCGACGTTGACCAAGCCAGAATCCTCCGGCAGGCGCATGAACGCGGCCCAGAACGTCGCCGTGTCGATCAGCGTTGCCAACACGCCGCCGTGCACGATGCCGAACGGCTGCAGGTGATCCTTGCGCAGCGTCAGCTCGATGCGGCAGCTGTCGAAGTCGAGCGCGGCGATGACGAGGCCGATCAGCGCGGGGTAGGGCGCAGTGTGCACGCTGTCCTGCACGGCCTTGATGTAGTCGGGGTTCGATTTCATGGCGGCGAGGCGGGTTCGGAGCGGTCCAGTTTAGCTTGCGCGCGATCGGTCGCGCCCAGCGGGCGACTCCGCGCCGGAATGGGCGGGAGCGCGCAACTTCGGAAACAGCTTTCGGCGGGATAATGCGCCGACGCAGGCTGGGGAGGTGCGGACATGAAGACGTCTCTTCGCAATGTGCTGGCGGCGGCGATCGTCGCGAGCGCGAATCTCCTGTCCGCCGAGGCGCAGGCGCAGTCGATGATGTATCCCGGCGTCGCGGTCGGTCTCGACGAGGAGGAATCGCGCTTTCTTCCCGGCCTCTACTATTTCAACAAGGGCTGCGACTACGAGAAGCGCGGCGACACGAAGGCCGCGATCGACGCCTGGGAGATCGCCGCCGGTTGGGCCATGAAGGATGCGCAACTGAAACTCGGCCTCGCGTATTTCCAGGGTAAGGGCGTCGATGCGGATCGGCCGCGCGGACTCGCGTGGCTCGCGCTTGCCGCCGAGCGCAAGGACGCGAGCTACGACGCCGTACTCGCGACCGCGTGGGACGAGGCGAGCGCTTCCGAGCACGATCGCGCCAATGCGCTCTGGCGCGAGCTGCGCAAGGCGAATGGCGACGACACCGCGTTGCCGCGCGCGCGCAACCGCTTCACGACCGAGCTCGATCGCATGACCGGATCGCACATCGGCGGACAGGCGCACGTGTGGACGCGCGCACGCGGCAAGGTCGATCTCGGCAGCTACAAGGCGGAGCTCTTGGAATTGGCGGAGCGCAATTTCGGTCGGCCCGCCGGCGCCGGCATCGGCCGGGCGGAGCCGGCTACGGACTAGCGAGCCAGAAGCAGTCATCTCGCTGAGACGCGGAGATCGCAAAGAGAGCGGAACGGGAAAAATGCTTTCTCCACTTTCTCCGCGTTCTCTGCGCCTGCGCGAGAGAAATGCTCCGCTCTTTTCGCTACATGGGAAATGCGAACAGCGATCCCCGCGATCGTCGCGACGATGACCGTATCGCCGCTTCGCGCCGGCGATCCCGCGATGCTCCATTCGAACGCCAGCGAAAGCATGCGTCGCCGAATTGCGTTAGCGTATCGCTCGATGCCGGATGCCCACGCCGGCGAACTTCGAGTGGAGTGCGCCGACATGCTGGTTGCGATCACGCGTGACGTCAGCGATTCGCTCGCCGGCTGCGAGCTCTCGTTCGTCGATCGCACGCCGATCGATCTCGATCTCGCGGCGCGACAGCACCAGGCGTATTGGCAGGCGCTCGAATCGCTCGGCTGCCGCGTCGAAGCGTTATCGGCCAAACACGAGCTGCCCGATGCGGTGTTCGTCGAAGACACCGCGCTCGTCTACGACGAAATCGCGATATCGACGCGACCCGGCGCTTCCTCGCGCCGGCCCGAAGTCGATTCCATCGCCGAAGTGTTGCGGCGTTATCGCACGCTGCGCGCGATCGAAGCACCCGGCACGATCGACGGCGGCGACGTGCTGCGTGTCGGCCGCACGATCTATGTCGGGCGCTCCGCGCGCACGAACGATTCCGGCATCGCGCAGCTGCGCGCGCACGTCGCGGAGTTCGGCTATTCCGTCGTGGCGGTGCCGACGCGCGAATGCCTGCACCTCAAGTCCGCGGTCACTGCTGTTCGCGACGACACGCTGCTGATCAACCCCGATTGGCTGGTCGATCCTTCCGTGTTCGCCGGTTATCGCTGGATCGAGATCGATCCGGCCGAACCGCACGCGGCGAACGCGTTGCGCATCGGCGACGCGTCGATTTATCCGACGAGCTTTCCGCGCACGCTGGAAAAACTGTCGCGTGCCGGAGTCGCGGTCACGACTGTGGATGTCTCGGAGCTGCAAAAGGCCGAAGGCGCGGTGACGTGCTGCAGTATCGTGTTCCGCGAATCGCGCGTGGCGTAGTCGAACATCCGCTCCAAAAAAAAAGGGCGTGCGGATCGCTCCGCACGCCCATGTTGCCAATCTAACCTTGACTGATCAGCGATGCGCGGCCTTGGGTGCCACCGCGCCGTCGTCGCCGGCTTCGAATCCGCCGCGGAAGATGACGAGGAAGTCCTCGTCGCTCGCCGTGTTGTTGCTCGGATCCGGATCGCCGGCCGCGGTCAGCGTGACCGCGTTGACGATGCTGCCGCCTGCTGCGTTGTCGAGCACCGGTGCGATCAGCGTGTAGGTGACGCTGCCGCTCGCCGGTACCGTGACGCCCGAATCGGTCAGCGCGCCGGTGCCGCTCGCGGTGCAGACCACGCCCGCGCCACCGGCGCAGGTCCACATCGCCTGGCTGATGTCCAGGCCCGCCGGGAACGCGTTGCTGATGCTGACGCCGGAAGCGGCGGTCGTGCCCGAGTTGGCGACGACGATCGTGTAGGTCAGCGACATGCCGTAGGCGGCGTACCCGCGGCCGTCGTCGATCGTGATCGAGAGATCGTCGTTGGCGCGGAACGTCGCATTGACGGTGCAGTCGGCCGTGATCGCGCCGGTCGTGTAGACGTTGCCGGCGAGACTGCCGCCGCAACCGGTGACCGTGTCGATGCTGAAGCCCGTGTCGGGCGTCACCGTGAACGCGATCGTGTTGCCGTCGACGACGTTCTGCGGCGTCGAGGGAACGATCGAGCCGTTGGGTCCGGCGACCGGCGTGACGACGTGCGTATTGCCGGACACGACGCAGCTCTGCACCTTGACGTCGTCGAGGTACCAGCCGTCGTGCGACACCGACTCGTCGGAGCCGAGGCGGAAGCGGAACTGCACGTTCTGACCGGCGTACGCGGTCACGTCGACGATCGAGTCCGTCCAATCCTGCACGTCGCACCAGGCATTGAGCCCGGCCAGCGGATTGCCGAACGTCGAGTTGACGGGGCCGTTGTACGGATCGGTCAGGAGATCGGGCGCGTCGAGCTGCGTCCACGACGAGCCGCCGTTGGTCGAGACCTCGAGGATGCCGCCGTCATAGCAGCCCGGGGCGTTCGGCTCCATGTCGCGCTTGTGCCAGAACTGCAGCGTGACCGGATCTTGCGCCGAGGGCAGCGAGATGGATGGCGAGATGAAACGCTGATCGCTGATCGTGTCCGGATCGTCTGCCTTCCACGAATGCGTGCCGCTGTGTGCGCTCGAGGTGTTGTCGGCCCACGTGTTGCCAGTGCTGCCCGAACCGAGCGTCCAGCCGCTCAAGCCCGACTCGAAGCCGTACTGGTACACCGTCTGCGCGACCGTGCCGGTCGAGCAATCGCCGGCCAGCGCCTGCGTCGTGAACGAGAAAACGGCCGATGTCGCGCCGCCGCCGCACGCGTTCGCGGCCGTCACGCGCCAGAAGAACTGCGTGTTGGAGGCGAGGTCGACGTTCGGCGTCGCGGTCGTACCGGCGACGGTCTGCGTGAACACGATGTTGGAGAAACCCGCATCGGTCGCGATGTCGATCGTGTAGCTCTCGGAATTGCTGCCGGTCCAGGTGAAGGTCGGACGCACCGGCTGGCCGTTTGCGCCGTTGGCCGGAGCTGTCAGCGTCGCCGCCGGTGGTGCGGTCGTGAAGATCGACAGCGTCGCGGTGGTCGACTCGTTGTCGGCGCCGGTGGCGGTGCCGTCGATGTCGATCGGATAGACACCGGCCGCGGCGCCCGCGGTGTTGGCGACTTGCATCGCGCTCGAGCCCGGCAGCGGCGTCACCGGATTCGGCGTGAACGACACCGTCGTCGGCGAAGGATTGCCCGAAGCGGACAAGGTCACCGGGCTGTCGAAGTCCGAGACCGAGCCGACGTTGACCGTGAAGTTCGCTGGCGTGCCCGCGCAGACGGAGGCCGCCTGCGGCTGCACGGCGAGCGTGAAGCCCGGCGTTCCGCATTCGGCGAACTTGAAATTGCCGATGCGCGTGCGCCAGTTGAACTGGCCGCTCGTCGCGTAGTACTCCTGCGTGTACCAGAACGTGCAGTCGTCGACCGGGTCGACCGTCAGGTCGCTGTAGTCGCCCCAGCGATTGCTGGTGCCCTGCTGGCTGCCCGTGCCGTCGAAGAGATGCGCTTCGCCTTGAGCAAGCTGGTTCAACGGATCGCTTGCGAGGCGGCCTGCATAACGAATCTGCGGATTGATTGTCGCGTCCGACGCGCTGAAGCCGACGGCGAGGTTGCCGGCGGAATCCATCGCGGCGCTGCCCATCCAGCGCCACGTCGTATCGGGCTGGTAGGTGCTTTCCTGGAAGACCGCGACCGGACCCGCGGTGACACCGCGCAGCTCGAACCAGCGAATGCCGGCGACGCCGCTCGAGTTCACCGTGTAGTTGCCGACCACCGATTCGTGATCGCCGAAGTTGCGGTAGGCGAGGCGGAACATCAGGCGATCGCCGATGCCGTCCAGCGCGTTGCCGCCGGTGCCGCCGAGCTGCGGCACGCAGGCGCGCGAGTTCGGGCATAGCGTGCTGAAGCCGGCAGCGGCGGGCGCTGCGAACTGGGTGAACGTCGAGTTCGCCGGCGTCGTCCAGTCGGTGTGGAAGTGGTAAACCTTATACGTGTTGTTTCCGGGATATTCGACGAACGTCTCCGGCGCGTTCAGCGGCGGAACGACCGAGCCGTCGAGGTCGGCCGGCAGGATCGGATCTTCGCTCGCGCTGAGCAGGCCGGTCGTGATGAACGTCGCCGGGTTGCCCGAGAGCATCGCGTTGCGATCGAACACGAACGGCTGCGGACCCAAGAACGCCGTGCCGGACGAATTGAACACGTTCATGGCCATGTAGTAGCCATCGGTCCAGACGCCCAGATGCGGGTAATCGAAGAAGTTGGTTCCGAGGTGGAATCCGTAGCGGAAGTACGAACCGGTCGCATCGCTGGTCGTCGAGATCGCGACGCATTCGTCGGTCGGAATGCTGGAGCCTGCGAACTGGCTGATCAACCAGCGGTTGGCGAGCTGGTCATACAGAACGACCGGGTCGCCGTGGCCGCTCGTCTCGCAGACGCCGCCGAAACCGGACCATAGTGCCGAGATGCCGGTCGGTCCGACCAGCGAATTGCCGGTCGCTTTGTCGAAGACCTGGAAGCCTTCGTTGACCATCTGCACGTACTGGGTGTCGCCGACTTCGCCGTCGGTATCGGGCGGAGCGCAGTTGCAGCCGACGCCAGGGAACGGGATACCGTTGAAGCTGAGGATCGGCGAAGGCATGGCCGGATTCGGCGTATGCAGGTGCTGCACGACCGGATCGGCGCTGTCGATGTGGTGATTGGGGACCTTGGGGTTCAGAGCCGCTTCGCGCTCCTCGCCTTCGTCGTCCGTCGGACCCTGCCATTCCGGCAGGTAGTAGAGCGGCAGCGAGACGTCGTTCTGATATGACGTTCCGACCACCACACCTTTTGCGCCCAGCATCTGCGGTTCGGCCGCCGACGCAGACATCGCGGCCGTGGCGCCTATCGCCAGCAGCACCGCGCTCAGAATTGCCCCATATTTCATCGCAACGTTCCCCTCAAGCTACCCAGGTACGGTTTCCGGGCGCGCGATTGCGCATCGGATCTCAAACTCAGGTCCGTGACGTCGCTGCTAGCGTTGGCGTGCGCCCGCGACCGCATTTACCGGACGCTCGAACGGGCCCTGCGTGCGCCGGAACCGGCGCACGTTGCGAACGTGGCAGGATGAGCACTACCCCCAAATAGACTGATTCGACATCGGTCCAAAGGCGGATGTTGTGCGCAACCCGGTACGGAGTCAACCGCCCTTTACAAGAAAGTACGACACGAGCGGCACTTTCTGTCTGCCGCGTGGTCGCGGGGCTCACCGACATGACTTATGTCGGGTGGACCGGCGCTCGGCCACTGTCTAGGATCGAGCGAGTCACCACCGGAGAACCGTTTTGAAACGAGTGCTGTCGAGCGCCGTCGCGCTGTCCCTTTCCTCCCTCGCGTCCTCTCTCGCGTATTCCGCCAACCCGCCGGTTTTCGATGCCAAACGCCTCTCCGAAGAAGTCAAGACACTGTCTTCCGATGCGTTCGAGGGTCGCGGACCGGCGACGACCGGCGAGACCAAGACCGTCGCCTACGTGACCGAAGAGATGAAGGCCGCGGGCCTCATCCCCGGCGGCGATCTCAAGGACGGCAAGCGCACCTGGACGCAAGCCGTGCCGCTGCTGCGATCGGTCATCAAGGGCACGCCCAAGCTCGGCGTCGCGATCGGCGGCAAGACGCAGTCGCTGACTCAAGGCGAGGAAATTTCCGTGCGTGCGCCGATGGACGGATCGAAGTCCGTCGCGATCAAGGCCGCGCCGCTGGTCTTCTGCGGCTACGGCGTCAGCGCGCCCGAGCGCAAGTGGGACGATTTCAAAGGCATCGATCTCAAGGGCAAGATCGCCGTCGTGCTGATCAACGATCCGGATTTCGAGACCGGCAGCGGCGATTTCGGCGGCAAGGCGATGACCTACTACGGCCGCTGGACCTACAAGTACGAAGAAGCCGCGCGCCGCGGCGCGCTCGGACTTCTGATCGTGCACGAAACGGATCCCGCCTCGTACGGCTGGAAGACCGTCAAGAATTCCAACACGAACACGATGTTCGACATCGTGCGCGACAAGCCTGCCTCGGTGCATCCGGAGCTCGAAGGCTGGATCACGCGCGATTTTGCCGTCGATCTCTTCAAGCGCAATGGCCTCGACTTCGACGCGCTGAAGAAAGAAGCGCAGACCCGCGAGTTCAAGCCGGTCGCGCTCAAGGACGCGACGTTCTCCGCGAGTTACGAGGTCGACGCGCAGGTGATCACCTCGCAGAACATCGTCGGCCGCATCGAAGGCACGAAGCATCCGGACGAGACCATCATCTACAGCGCGCACTGGGATCACCTGGGCGTCGGCGCGCCCGATGCGAAGGGCGATCGCATCTACAACGGCGC
>Ga0068859_100000355_pt1 | contig 45738 bp, 33 predicted proteins | sample KBSSwiS22_FD_66585 | JGI IMG/M metagenome (GOLD analysis project Ga0068859, IMG submission 66585) | Switchgrass rhizosphere microbial communities from Kellogg Biological Station, Michigan, USA - KBS Switchgrass S2-2 | ecosystem: Host-associated > Plants > Roots > Rhizosphere > Soil ... | reverse complement strand
CTAGTCGTGTTACCACACTTCAGACGTCGCGAGCCCAATTTCCATGGTCGACAACCCTGCGACCTGCACCTTCACGTCAGCGATCTCCGCCGTGTGCCCACGAACTGCGGAACCCGGGGTTCAGGAGACGCGAGCAGCCGGAAGTTCAGCATGTGCGCGTCGCCACAGAGCTGGACGGCGATCCCCGACGTCGGCGTCTCGGCAAGATCCGCCGCCATGATCGCGGCGGCGCCGCGGTAGAACCTGAACGGCGATTCCGTCATTCGCTGGTAAGCGAGAACCGACCTATTCCCTTCCTGGGCTAGCGGGTGCCGAAACGTCCCCTGTCGGGGCCTCGGCAGCCGTATCGCCCAGAAGCGGGCGCAGCCACCGGGCCCCGGGATCGGCGTCGATGAGCAGAGCTTTGACCAGCAGGGTCATCGGAACCGCCAGCAGCGCGCCCAGTGGGCCGAGAACGAACGCCCAGAACACCAACGACAGGAAGGTCAGCGTAGCGGACAGTCTTACCACGTTGCCGACGACCTTCGGCTGGATGAACGACTGCACGATCATGTTGATCACCGAATAGACTGCCACGACCCAGAGCATGCGGGCCACGCCCCCTTCGAGCAGGCCGAGCAGAGCCGGGGGTATCAGGCCGACCACGAACCCGATGTTGGGAATGTAGTTGGTGATGAACGACAGCAGCCCCCACAGCAGCGGCAGCGGAATACCCAGCAATTGCAACGCAAACACGTCGAATGCGGCGACAACAAGGCCGAAGATCGAGGAGACCGCCAGATAGCGACGGGTGTTGCGCGAAAATTCTCGCAATGCTCCGACCAGGAGCGGTCGCGACCTGGCGGCGACGTCGAGCCGGCGCGAGAACAGCTCCGCGTCGATTGCCAGGAAAAAGACGAGCGTGACGAGGAAAACTAGGTTTGACGACGCGGAGGTCAGCCCGGAAAGGATGTGCTGCAGCGTGCCCGACAGTTTGGACAGATCGAGCCGGCCGACCGTGGTGCGGGCTTGTTCGTGCTGGACGCCGAGGTCATCCAGCCACTCGGCGAACTGGTTGCGCAGGTCGTCGAACTGTGCGGCATAGTCGGGCAGCAGTGTGACCAACCGGGCGGCCGACGCGATCAGGGCAGCCACCAGGCCGACCAGGATTACATAAATCGTCGCCATGACCGCGACGATGCCGACCCACCCGGGAGCCCCGCGCCTGCGCAGAAGCGTCTGCAGAGGGTGCGCCGTGACAACGAGGATCAACGCGAGAAACGCTGGGCCCAGCGTGTCCCGGAATGCCCGAATTCCGGCTGCGGCCACGACCAGCGACGCCAGTCCCAATAGAATAGCGACCGGCCGCGCCAGAGGACCTGCCGTGGCACCGGTTGACGACATCCGCACCTATTTTCCGACCCTTCCGCGCTCGCGCAACAGGCTCGGTAAAGTGATCACACGGCTATGGCCGCGGCCGGCGCAGAGCCTCACGAAGAAGTATCAACCGGACGTGAGGAGCCCCGCGACGCCGCTGGCGAGAAAGTAAATCCCGCTCGCCGCGCAAATCAGCAGGATTATATCCCACCCGCGACGCCTCGTCCACGCGTTGTACGAGGCAAGAACCCGCCCGGCCCGGCGCGGTGCGAACAGTCTGAGCAGGATTGGCAATTCAATCATGAGCAGCACGAGCGACGCGCACACGAATAGGAAGAGGATGGTGAAGCCCGTGCCGAGATCGGCGTCGGCCAGATCCTTCAGGGCGGCGACATAGAGGGCGGAGGGCAGGTACGTGACTGCCCCGAGGAGGAAGATGGTCCAGGTTCGTGCGATCTCGCCACGGGCAGCGGCCTCTTCCGGTTGAAGGCCGTGCGCCGCACGCGGCCCGTCCGCTTCTCGCGACGGTGCGGCGACGCGTCGAGACGCGGGAGGGACCGCGGTCGCGGGAGGGACCGCGGTCGCGGGAGGGACCGCGGTCGCGGGAGGGACCGCGGTCGCGGGAGGGACCGCGGTCGCGGGAGGGACCGCGGTCGCGCGGTGCCGATAAATCCAGAAGGCCACCAGTATGAGCATCACCCCAAGAAACGTCTGCATACCGTCACCCAAGGTACGCTCCTGTCCCGCAGGAAGCTCGACGAAGCTTAGGACCACGACGATGGCGGCTCCGGCGCCGAGGGTTACCGCTGCCGCCCCGCAAAGGTAGGCAAACGCGTGCCGCAGCGATGGCGGGTCGCCCAGGTATCGCAACACGATTACCATGCCGAGCGGATAGATTCCGGCGGCGACAGCCAGCGTCAGCGCGTTGTTCACTATTGTCTCTCTCGGCCTGATATCACTCGCCCAAAGGATTCGGAATACACTCGGCGTTCCGGCGGCCGCCCTGGCCACGTTCTCCTGGGAGTTCCGCCAGGGCATGGCCGCCAGGGCCCCAGCTCTTGGAGACGTCGGCGAGAGCGGCCCCGTGAACTGGGAGGCGCCGCTGGGCACGTCCGCTGTCCATGTGGTGCTCCTCGCGGTCACGCCGGACGCCGCCCAGTTGCAGACGGCCATCGACCGGGCCCGGCCCGCCGGCCGCAGACTCACCGCAGGATCTTCTCCTTCGCGCGTTGGAACTCGGCCGCGGTGATGTCGCCGCTGGCCTTGAGCTCGGACAGCCTGGCCAGGTCGCCGACATCCTTGCTGGTTCCACCAGTCACGTCACGGATGTAGGCGTCGACCAGCCCGCGCTGTTCCTGCAACTGCCGCGCGTTCCGCTCGGCCATGCTCTGCCCTCGTACGACGAGATAGGCAAAGATGCCGAGGAACGGCAGGACCAGGACGAAGGCGAGCCATCCAGCCTTGGCCCATCCGCTGGTTTCCCTGTCCCGGAATATGTCGATGATGACGCGGACGACGAGAACCAGCCAGACGACCCACAGGAAGAGCCAGAAAAGAGTCCAGAAGGCGCCTAGCACTGGATAGTCATAGGCAAGGTACTGGGCAGCAGACACGCGGTCCTCCGTCTCGTAGCCGGTATCACCTCCACAATCGCGCCGCAGACCGAAACAGACGACTCGATCTGTCACGGACGGTGACACCGGGCCCGATTCCTCGGCCGGCCACAGACCGAGCTTCCGGCCCCAGGTCGCGCCCGGACCTGCATGCACCCCTCGCAGCCCGGCGCTCGGAGTGCGCCGAGCCGCGATCGAGCGCACGCTCACAACGCTGGGTGTGTATCGGCGGACTGAGGGTGGCAGGCGACATCGCCGGTCGGGCCTGTCCCCATACGGCCTACGCGTGGGTCGCATCCGGCCGGACCTTCCGACGACGCGACCCGCGGGCCGGCACCTGCGACCGAGCGGTCCCGTTGCGTGGGCCAGAGTGAAGGAGAAGCGACCGTGAACAGCTATCCACCGATCGCCGACCACGGGATGATCGGAGATCTTCAGACGGCGGCGCTGGTCTCCTCCGAAGGATCGATCGACTGGTGGTGCACACCGCGATTCGATTCGCCCAGCATCTTCGCCTCCCTGCTCGACAAGGACCGCGGTGGCTACTGCCGGCTCGCCGCGGACCTTCCGGGCGAAAGCGGGCTGACGATCCGCCAGCTATACCTGTCGGACACCGCCGTGCTGGTCACTCGATTCATGGCTCCCAGCGGCGTCGGCGAGGTCGCCGACTTCATGCAACCGCTGGACACCGCAATGCCGACAGACCGGCATCGCCTGCTGAGGGTCGCCCGGGTGGTTCGCGGAAGTCTCCCCTTCGCGTTCACCTGCCGTCCCCGGTTCGACTACGGGCGCGCGCCCCACACCCTCACCCAGATCGACCGCGGATCCGCGGTCTTCCAGGGACCCAACGTCGATCTGCGCATTCAGGCCATCGGGCCGGTCACGTTCCAAGCCGACTCCAACGATATTTCGGCCCATTTCACCCTCACGGCCGGTGACATCGCCGCCATCGTCCTGACCAGCGACGCGTCGGACAGCCCCGCGCCGCTCCCGCTGTCACTGGACGACATCCGGGACGAGCTGGAGTCCTGCCGCGGATTCTGGATCAACTGGCTGCGCTCCTGCACCTATCGGGGCCGTTGGAAGAACGCGGTCAACCGTTCGGCGATCACGCTCAAGCTGCTTACCTACGCCCCCACGGGAGCGCCGATCGCCGCGGCCACCGCCGGGCTGCCGGAGCAGATCGGCGGTGAACGCAACTGGGACTACCGATACACCTGGATCCGAGACGCGTCCCTGTCGGTCAGATCACTGATCGACCTTGGGTTCACCCAGGAAGCCCAGGCCTTCCGCCGATGGCTGCGCGACCGGCTCACCGACGGGGCCACCGCCTCCGGTGAACCACTGCAGATCATGTACCGGATCGACGGCGACCCCCGGTTGACCGAGGAGACCCTCGATCACCTCGAGGGCTACCAGGGGTCCGCACCAGTCCGGATCGGCAACGGCGCCGCCGACCAGGTCCAGCTCGACATCTACGGAGAAGCCGCCGACGCGCTCGCGGTTGCCGGCGACATCGGAGGAATCCACGGCTGGCAGGCCTTCGCCGCCATGCTCGACCGGCTCGCCGACACCTGGGACCGGCCCGACGAGGGGATCTGGGAGACCCGCGGCGGCCAGCAGGACTTCACCTACAGCCGCCTCATGACCTGGGTCGCCTTCGACCGGGGCATTCGCCTGGCAACCCAGTACTCACGCCCCGCGGACGTCCCCCGCTGGACGCAGGTCCGTGACACGATCTTCAAGCAGGTCCTCGAACGCGGCTGGAGCTCCAAGCGGGAGGCATTCGTCCAGCACTACAACACCGACGTTCTGGACGCATCGCTCCTGCTCATGCCCCGCGTCGGGTTCCTGTCCCCGCGGGACCCCGCATGGCTGAGCACCCTAGACGCGATGGGTCAGGAACTGGTCAGCGACAGCCTCGTCTATCGCTACAACCCCGAGGCATCCCCGGACGGGCTACGCGGCTCCGAGGGCACCTTCAACCTCTGCAGCTTCCTGTACGTCGAGGCACTCGCCCGCTCCGGCCGGCTGGTCGAGGCCCGGTACGCCTTCGACAAGATGCTGACCTACGCCAACCACGTGGGCCTGTTCGCCGAGGAGATAGGTCCGTCGGGCGAGCAGCTCGGCAACTTCCCACAGGCGTTCACGCATCTCGCGCTCGTCGCCGCGGCCATGGCACTGGACGACGAGCTCGACGCCGCGGAGCACGCCGCGGCATAGCCGGATGAACCCGTCTCCGGGCAGCCCGTCGAAGACAGACGCCCGCGCGGTCGTCCTCCCGCTGGCGCTCGCGCAGTTCATCTGCAGCTACGCGGCATCGAGCCTCAACGTGGCCATCACCGCCATCGCGAAGGACCTCGACACCACCGTGATCGGCGTGCAGACCGCGATCACCCTGTTCACGCTCACCATGGCCGCGCTGATGATCCCCGGCAGCAAGCTGTCGGATATCTGGGGGCGCCGGGCCTGCTTCATCGCCGGCCTGGCTGTCTACGGCGTCGGCGCACTGCTGGCAGCATTCTCACCGGGCCTCGGGCTGATGATCCTTGGAAACTCCGTCCTGGAGGGCGTCGGCTCGGCGCTCATGATCCCGCCGGTGTACATCCTGGTCACCGTGACCTTCACCGAGGTCAAGACACGGGCGAAGTACTTCGGCGTCGTCAGCGGCGCGGGCGCCCTGGGTGCCGCCGCCGGACCGCTGATCGGTGGGCTGATCACAAGCCTGCTCGGATGGCGCGCCCTGTTTCTGACCCAGGCCCTGGCCGTAACACTGATCATCTTCCTGGCGCGCGGTCTCACCGACCAGCCGCGGCAGGGGCCTCGGCCTCCATTCGACCTGGGCGGCGCCGTACTGTCCGCGGCCGGCCTGTTCTTCCTGGTACTGGGAATCCTGCAGACCAGCACCTATGGCTGGTTCGTCTCCCGCAAGGACTTCTCGGTCGCCGGCACGGTTCTGATCTCGCAGGGCGGGATGTCGCCGGTCTGGCTGTCCATCGGCGTCGGCGCGGCCGTCCTCTGCTGCTTCTTCTGGTACTTGCGTGCCCGGGAACGAAAGGGCAAGGAGCCACTGCTACGGCGCCGGCTCCTCCATGACCGCACGGCCAACCTCGGCCTGGGCGTTCAACTCGTCCAGTGGCTCACCATGCAGGGCACCTTCTTCGTCGTCAGCGTCTTCCTGCAACGGGCCTGGACATACGACGCGATCCGAACAGGCCTGGCGCTGACCCCCGCCACCCTGGGAATCCTGGTCTCCTCGGCCGCGGCCGAGAGGCTCGCGAGACGGCATTCACAACGCACTCTGATCAGGGCAGGCTTCGTCGTCACCACGGCTGGCATGGCGCTGTTCCTGGCCCTGGTCCGGACGAACTCAGGGGTCCTCAGCCTCGTGCCAGGACTTCTCCTGACCGGCTTGGGCGTCGGCGTCATGCTCACCGCCGCGGTCAACCTCGTTCAGTCGAGCTTCCCGGACGGCGACCAGAGCGATATCTCCGGGCTGTCCAGAAGCGTCTCCAATCTCGGGTCGTCCTTGGGCACGGCCCTGGCCGGCTCGATTCTGGTTGCGGCCACCCACCCAGGCGGCCGGCCCTTCGCGCTGTCCCTCACGACGCTCCTGGTGATCACGGTGATCGGCCTCGGCCTCGCGCTCTTCATCCCGAGCCGCGCAGACCGCTAACCTCTCGCTCCCGCGTCGGGCACTCTTGCGATCAGTACCTGGTGCGGGTCACCAGCTCATCCGCGCCCTCGCGCCGCTCTCTCGGCACGGCGATCTCGGGTCCCGCGCCGTTACCACCGTTTCTCGCCGGCGGCGCGTACCGCCCGAATCGGACAGCTCTGGACGAGTACGCGCGGGGACGCGCGTGGTAAAGGACCACCGAGACCAGCGCGGCGGCATACTCACTGGCTCCGCGAATCGCCCGTCGAGCGGATTTCCGCACCCTTCCCCCAAAGACGATCCGAAGCGCCGACAGATATTCTCGCCGCAAGGTTAGTCGCCGATCGGGCCGACGGCCACCGCGGGTCCAGAACCATGGCAAGGGGCATTCGGTCGTACCTGGGAACTTCCACCTGAAACTCGCGCTATTCTTAGTCGGCGTCGCATATCGGGGCGGCTACCGGAGTGGCGACGGCGCGCGGGTGCCCGTGGGAACCAGCCGCCGCGGAGCGGCGCCTGCAGCCGGCACCAGCGCGGTCTGCCATATCAGATTGGCCGTGTCCGATTCCAGGTACGCAGCCGAGACCAACGCGATCGTGCGCTCGGCGTTGTTGATCTCGTCGGCGACGAGGCGCGGCCGCGCGCCCGGCCACCGCCCCTTCGGCAGCCTCAGGGGAAGACCGCGAAGAACCGCCAGTCGAGGACGTCGCGGGCTGGGGCGTCGGGCGATTCCGCGTCGGCGCGGACGAGGCAGCGCAGCCGGGCCACGCCCCCGCCGGAGACGAGCGGTGTCAGTTCCTCGACGCTGACCTCGCTGTGCAGGGTGTCACCCTCGTGGACCGGGCCCGTGTGGTCGCAGCCCTCCCAGCCGGCCACCGTGACCAGGGACGGCAGGGCGCGGGTGACCTGGGCGAACGCGATGCCGATGGTGTGGCCACCGTAGACGAGCCGGCGGCCGCCGGCGGCGACGCTGTCGTGGTGCACCTGGGCGACGTTGAGGGTCAGCCGGGCGAGCTCGGGCGCGCTGGACACCACGTCACCGCCGCCCACCTGCCACGCCTGCCCGACGGCGAGGTCCGCGAACCGGGGACCGGCGGCGAGCTCGGCCAGCGGCGCGAGGTTCCAGCCGTCGACGACCGCGGCGAGCTCCGCTGCCGTCGGCTGGGTGCCGACCGTCTCGGTGTCGTTGGCGTGGCCGGTGGCCCGGTCCGGGTCGCGCAGCGGCAGCATCGCGCAGCGCCAGAAGTCGAGCACGCCGCGGCCGTGCTGGTCGACTGTCGTGATCCGCAGGACGGCGAGGCCCGTCTGCCGGCGGCCGGGACGGGCCTTGTTCTGCCGCAGCGCCACGACCTCGGTCGTGGTGCGCAGGGTGTCGCCGATCCGCGGGGTGCGCCGGAACACCAGCCCCCGGTAGAAGAGGTTGGCCTTGACGTGGTGGGTGACCACGGTCGACTGGCCGATGGCGACGTCCCAGACGACGTTCGGCGGGGCGAGCGGCGCGCCGGCCGTGGCGCCGGCAGCGCCCATGCCGGTACCGGAGCCGACGTCGGTACCGGAGCCGACGACGTCCGCGCACAGCGCCGCGTCGAGCGCGACCGCGAGCCGGCCGCCGACGATCGCGCGGTGCGCGTCGACCAGGCCGCTCGTCAGCGTCACCCCCGGCGCCGACCGGAACACCTGCCCGACGGTCAGCTCGTCGAAGTACGGCCCCTCGGCGACGGCCGCGACGGTGACCGCGCCGGCGGTCTCGCCCGTCATCAGCCCTCCCCGCCAGGCTTCGGCGCGTCGGGCTTCGCCACGGGCACGGCCCTGCCGCCGCCCGCACCACCAGCGCCGCCCGCACCACCAGCGCCGCCCGCACCACCAGCGCCGCCCGTGTCGCCCGCGCGGTCGGCCGCCGCGATGACGCCCTTCTGGGCGAGCTTGCCGATCTCGGCGTCGCTCATCCCCAGGGCCTCGGCGAGCACGGCCGCCGTGTCCGCGCCGAGCCGGGGCGCCTCGCCGGGCGCGCCGTACGCGCCGTCCCAGCGCATCGGCGACCGGGCCGTGATCGCCGGCAGGCCCTGCGACGGCACGTCGCGGCGCGGCGCCTCGTCCGCCGGTACCAGCACGTGGGCGAGCACCGGGTGCACGCCGCGGGCGTGCGCGGCGACGACCTCGGTCATCCCGCGGTAGCGGCCCCACAGCACCCGGGCCGCGTCGAGCTCGTCGGCGACCTGCTTGGAGTCCCGCGCGGCGAACCAGGGCCGCAGCACGGCGGCGATGGTCTCGCGCAGCCGGTAGCGCTCGTCCTCCAGTGTGAGGTCCGCGTCCAGGGCCGTCTCCAGCGCGGAGAAGACCGCGCCGGTACCGGTGACGGAGCACAGCGCGGCCCACTGCCCCTCGGTCAGCGCGACGACCATGACCCGCTGCCCGTCGCGGCAGGCGAAGTCGACGCCGAAGCTGCCGTAGACGTGGTTACCGTGCCGGGGCCGCTCGTGACCGCTGGCCGCGGCCTCGGACAGCCAGCCGAGGTTGGCGACCCCGGCGAGCGCGACGTCGGACAGCGCCAGCTCGATGTAGGCACCCCTCCCGGTGCGCGAGCGTTCGTACAGCGCCGCGAGCACGCCGGTCGACACGGACAGCCCGGTCACCAGGTCCCAGGCGGGCAGCACGTGGTTGACCGGCGCGCCGCCCTCCTCGGTGCCGGTGATGCCGGGCAGGCCGACCTCGGCGTTGACCGTGTAGTCGACGGCCGGCTTGCCGTCCGGGTAGCCCTGGACGCGCAGGTGGATCAGGTCCGGGCGCCGCGCGGTGAGCAGGTCGTTGGCCATCCAGCGGCGGCCGACCACGTTGTCGATGAGGACGCCCCGGTCCGGCCCCGGCGCGGTGACCAGCGCGGTCAGCAGCTCGCGCCCCTCGGCGGAGCGCATGTCCAGCGCGACGGAGCGCTTGCCCTTGTTCAGCGAGTGCCAGTAGTAGCTCTCCCCCGTCGGGGCGACCGGCCAGCGCCGGTAGTCGCTGTTGCCGCCGAGCGGGTCGATGCGGACCACGTCGGCGCCGAGCTGGGCGAGCGTCATGCCACCGGTCGGCCCGGCGACGAAGCTCGCGCACTCGACCACGTGCAGCCCGGCGAGCGGGCGCGCGCCCGCGGCCGCGATCACGCCGACCATCCTCGGGCGACGGCGGGCGCCGTGTTCCCTGCGACCGCAGGAGCGGCCGTGGCCGCTGACGGACGGTCGGGTCTGATGACGGCGGGCACGGCGGGCACGTCGGGCTCCTCAGCTGACGGAGACTCGGCTCACGGAGGCGCCGCCCTCCCGGCGGTGCTGCTGGGCCGCCGTTAAGCGACCGGCCGAATCGTATGTGCCGGTCACGACTGCCTGCGTCGGTTACCTCCGGCCGTTTCGGCTGGTACTCGTCCGATTCGCCACCGTGGCCGACCGGGGTCAGAACGGGCTGTCCCATACCTGTGCGCCAGTCCTGGGTCACAGGACGAGCGCGGCCCGCGCGCCAGCGCGGTTGTCGATCGCCCCGGCGTCGCACGCGACAGGAGGGCGGTCCATCCTGAGACGCGTGGATGACGACATTCGCGAACTGATCAAGGCCCCGCCGGCCTATTTGTTCGGATGGCCCGTCCCGCTGATCGACGAGGTCGGCAGCCTGTCGCGCGCTGCCTACGACGGCCGGATCGACCTCGACGAGTGGCGCCGCCGCGACCGCGACCTGCGCGCCCCGATGCCGCCGCTCGCGAGCCCAGGCCTGGTCACGGCCCTGCACCGGCGGGTGACCGAGGCCTGGCGGGAGGCGCGGCGCGGCTCGTCGGACAGCGCCGACGCCGAGGCGCTGCTGACGATGATGGGCCGGCTGCGCTACCTGACCGAGGCGGCGCCGACCGACGCCGAGCTGTTCCACGAGCTCTCCGGCATCACCCGCCAGCTGCGCGAGTACAGCCAGCACGACAACCTGAACCGCTCGCTCGGCCGGCGCGCCGAACTGATCCGCGCCTGGCTGGCGACCTCGCCCGAGTTCGACCTCGCGAGCGGGCTGGAGTGGTCGGTGGTCGGGCGCTACCGCTGGGTGAGCACCTCGCTCGGCGCGGTCCCGACCTTCGTCGACGAGGCCCGCCGGCTCGCGCTGACCGACCCGGCGAACGCTCAGCAGGCGGCGGCGGGCGCCAGCATCCGCGGCTACGACGGCCTGCCGCCCGAGGTCGCGGCCGCCGAGACCCGCCAGGCGATGCTGTACTCGTCGTTCGCGATCCTGCTGGACGAGACCTGGCGGCGCGACGGCTACCAGGACGTCGGCGACACCATCGCCGAGCTGTGGAACCGGCCCGCGACCCGGCGCCTGCTGATGTCCGTCACCGCCGGTGGCTGGCCCCGGGTGTACGCCGTGTTCGACCCCGGCCTGCCGACCGTCGCGACGAGCCCGACCGGGCGCACGATGCGCTCCCCCTCCGCGACCCCGATCTTCCACGCCACCGAGAGCGACCTCTCGACCGCGCCCTGGACGAGGCCCCCGGACTAGCTCGGCCCGACGAGCCCGCTCCCGGCACCGGGGCCACCGCCCCGGTGCCGGTTGGCTGCCTAGGCAGGCTGTCCGACACCGCCCCAGCCGTGCTGTTCGCACAGGGTGCGACGGTCGGCGAGGCCCTGGGGCGTGCTGATGTCGCTGGTCATGGCGAGCCAGGCCTGGCGGAAGTCCAGTGGCATCGACCGCTTGGCTTCCACTCCGGCGATGTACACCGCGTAGGCGAGGTCGATGTCACCGACCTGCTTGCCGCCGCCGTTGAGCTCGCGGGCGTAGTCGAGCCAGAAGCAGGCACCCTGGGCGTAGGCGTCGAGGGTCCGGTCGAGGGGCGCGTTGCCGTCCGTGGCGAGCTCGGCGGTGTGGTTGGGGCAGTAGTTCGGCACTGCCGCCTTGGCGAGGATCACCGCGTCGCCGACCGTCAGCCGGTCGTCGGACACCTGCGCGGAGGTGGTGGCGGCGCCGCGCAGCGACATGCCCGCGTCGAACAGCGTGCAGGTCCAGTCGGCCTGGTCGATCTTCCACTGGTCGTCGGCGTCCAGGTCGGGAAGCGTCTGGGCGAGCTCGGCGAGGAAGGCCTTGTCGCCGCGTGGCAACGGCGCGCTCGTCGCCGGCTGGGGTGTCGCCGTGCCACCCGACGCGGCCGTCGTCGGCGCCGGGCTCGCCGTCAGCTGGGCCGGAATGTCGTCTTCCAGGCTCGGTGAGCAGCCGGCGACGGCCAGCGCCAGCATGCCGATGAGCATTCCCGTGGCGGCCCGCGCCGCCAGCCCCAACGGCCGCATCGCCGTCCTTCCTGCAGCATCCCGAGAGCCGGGGCGCCGCAACCGCGAGGGCGTGGTCGCGCGAGGGCCGGGCCGGGGAACGAATCGGGCATTAGACGCCACCATCATGGACCCGACAGGTCGCCTTTGCCGACCCATGTCGGCAGTCGGACGCCGCAGATCATGATCAGCAACGTCGACGACAGCTCGTCAACGGCGTGGACAACACGCACGGTTCCGGCGGTCGCCACCCGCACCCATGACTCACCCACGGCTCACCCACCAGCTGGCGAGGTCGCCCGCGAACCGACGGGGCGGGTGCCCGGCCGGCCGGGCACCCGCGGGGCCCGCACGCGACGCGGCCTGCCTCGGCAGCCCGGCCGCGCCGGCTGGGTCACATCCATGGGGACTACCCGAGGCGACCATGGTCGACTCGTCGGCGTCGTCACCCTGAGTGAGGATGCCGACGTGGACAGACGCAACGGATCATCGTCCCGCCGGCCCCGACGCGGGCCGGCGACCCGTGCGACGACCGCCGCCGCGGGCGTCGCCAGCTGCGTGCTCACGGCCGCGCTCGTGACCGGATGCGGAGACAGCCAGCCGGGCGCCTCCGCGCAGACATTCCAGACCGGCGGCCCGGGCACGTCGACGACCATGCTGCCCGGCGAGACGGCGACCGCCTCCCCCGGCGGCACCGGCACGCCGACCGGCACCGGCTCGCCCACCGGCACGGCAAGCCCGACCGGCACCGCCAGCCCGACGGGCACGGCAAGCCCTGGGGCCGGCGCGCTGACCGCCTCGAACGCGCCCTTCACCCTGCCCACCGCGGTCACCGAAGCCACCGCGGTCGCGGACGACGACAAGCTGCTGGTGCTGGGCGGCAAGGACACCAACGGCAAGGCCACCAACCAGGTGACCTCCATCGACCCGGCCGCGGGCACGGCGACCTCCGCCGGCACGCTGTCCAAGCCCGTGGCGAACGCCAGCGCCGCGGTGGTGAACGGCACGCCGACCGTCTTCGGCGGCAACACCGTCGGGTCGGGCGGCACCGGCGTGACGGACGTCGTCCAGACGTTCTCGAACGGCACCAGCCAGGAGGTCGGCAAGCTGCCCGCGCCGCGGGAGAACCACGGGACGGCCACGGCGAACGGCAAGACCTATGTCGTGGGCGGCGACAACGGCAGCAAGATCCAGAGCGACGTGCTGGCGACCAGCGACGGCAAGACGTTCCAGAACGTCGGCAAGCTGGAGACTCCGGTGCGCAACGCGGCCGTCGCGACCACCGGTTCCGGCTCCGAGCAGAAGGTCACCGTGTTCGGCGGCGAGTCCGACAACGGCACGACGGACGCGATCCAGCAGTTCGACCCGGCTACCGGCAAGACCACGACCGTCGGCAAGCTGCCCGAGCAGCTCAAGGGCGCCTCGGCCTTCACCCTCAACGGCACCACCTACCTGGCCGGCGGCCAGGCCAATGGTGCGGCGTCCTCGAAGATCTACAAGTTCGACCCGAGCGACAACTCCGTCACCGACGCCGGAGACCTGCCCGACGGCGTCCAGAACGCTGCGGCCGCGGCGACCAACGACAAGGCGTATCTCGCCGGCGGCGAGATCAATGGCAAGGTCTCCAACGCGGTCACCCAGCTCATGCCCAAGTGACCCAGGCGCGCCGGCTCCCGGCCGGCGCGCCTTCTCCCCCGGCCGGCGCTGGCCGGCCCCGGACCAGGCCCCCTCTCGCGCGGGAGGGGGCCTTCCCACGTGTCGGACGTCACGACATCCGGATGCCTGCCGGCAACGAACTCTGGATGAGATCGGGACGGCGGAAACGACACCATCGGCGACCTGTCGTGAGCGAAACGCAACGCGACACCCCTCTTCCGGCACTTTGATTACGGTGTGATTTTTTACCGGCACCTCAGGTGGCTATGATCAAATCGAGTCGATGCGCTTGGCACCCAGGGGGTGTCAAAAAAGTGGCAGTTGGTGCCATCTGCCATTCGCTGTCATACGATCTCCTCAGACGAGGTGGCGTCCGCGTAGCGGCCGCTACCCCCAGGGGAGGGCATATGGGGACCGGCATGGCGAAGGGCAACGCGGCACGCCGCCTGCTCGCCGGCCTGACCGCCCCGACGGCGAGCACCCCGGTGATCCGCCCGGTCGGGCGGCACACCAACGCGGCGCCCGCTGAACGGACGGGGCCGATCGGCGGCGGGGGTGCCCCGGGCGAGCCGGGCGATCCCGGGGACGCCGCCGACCCGGACGAGTCCGTTCCCGCGGGCCTGCGGGAGCGCAAGAAGCAGCGCACCCGGCGCACGATCGTCGACACGGCCCACGCACTGTTCGCCCAGTACGGCTACGACGCGACCACGATCGAGGCGATCGCGGTCAGCGCCGAGGTCTCCGTGCGTACCTTCTTCCGCTACTTCGCGGGCAAGGAGGAGGTCGCCCTCGCCCCGCTCGACGAGGTCGGCGAGCTGGCGGTGGCCGCGCTCGAGCGCCGCCCGGCGCACGAGCCGCCGCTGATGGCGCTTCGCGGCGCCGCGCTGGACGCCTGGGCGGCCATGTCCCCACGGCCGGCGGCGTTCCGCGGCTACGTCGAGCACCTGCTGATCGCCGACAGCGCACCCGCGGTGAGCGCGGCGATGCTGCAGCGGATGATCGGCCTCGGCGACCAGCTGGCTGCCGCGATCACCCCGCGGTTCCCGCCGCAGACCGGCCCGGCGCCGGGCCGCGACATCGACCTGCGGCCGCTGCTGACGGCCTCGGCCTTCCTCACCGCCGTCCAGGTCGGCGTCCGCGCCTGGTTCACCCGCGGCAGCCACGATCTCGACGAGATGCTCGCGCTGGTCGAGTACTGCATCGACCAGCTTGTCCCCGCCGACCCGACGCATCCCAGGCCCGAACGGCCGGAGCCGGTCCAGCCGGCGCCGTCCGGCGTGACCGGCGGCCCGACCTCCGTGCCGACCGCCGCCCAACCGACCGGCCCACCAGCCGGCCGTCCCCGCCGTGGCCCGCGCGTGACCGGCCCAGCCGACGGCGGTTGCGCCCCAGGCTAGGCCCGCACACCGGTCACTATGACCGCCGTTCCTCCAGCGCTCCCCGGGCTCCCGGTAGCGCACCCGTCCCCCGCGTTGCGGGTGGACAGCGGCCAGCGTGGTCCGACCATGCCCGCTGCCGTCCCTTATTCCCGTTATGTCACGTAGTCGCCAGTCGCCTTGGCCACGCCGCGCACGCGCGGAGAAAGGGCATTCTCGTGACCACCACTGACGAGACGACGCTCGCTGCCGGGTCGCCGACCGCCGCGTCGCCGACCGCCGCGTTCGCTCCGCAGCCGCGCGGCGCGGCTGACGACGCTCCCGCCGGCCTGATCGCCGACGACGTCTCGACGGACCAGCCGGCGGCCTCGGCCGAGGCCGCCGTCCCGGCTGCCGGGTCCCCCCGGGCGCGGGCCGCCCGCGCCCGGACCGCCCGGACCGTCCAGACACGGCCGGCCGCCGACACGCCGGCGGCAGTGCCCGCCGGAGTGCTTTCCGCCGTCACGGCCTCCGCCGTCATGCCCGCCGTCGCCCGCGCGACCGTCGCGATGCCGGCCCAGCCGGCCTACGCGACCGCCGTCGCGACGGCTCCGAGCGAGTCCGCCCTGGTCGTGCCGACCGTCATCCCGCCCGTCCCCGGCCTCGAGGCCGGGGACGACGCGGACGAGGACGGTGACGCGGACGAGCACCTCGACGCTCTCGACGACATGCTGACCCGCGCCGTGGCGCACCTGCGCGCCTGCCAGGACGACGCCGGCTGGTGGAAGGGCGACCTGGAGAGCAACACCACGATCGACGCCGAGGACCTCATGCTGCGCAAGTGGCTCGGCGTCTGGAACCAGGAGCAGGCCGAGCTCACCGCGAAGTTCATCCGGTCGCGGCAGTACGCCGACGGGTCCTGGCCGATCTACCACGGCGGGCCGGGCAACCTCGACGCGACGGTCGAATCCTACGTCGGGCTGCGCCTCGCCGGCGACAGCCCGCAGGCGCCGCACATGCGGGCCGCCGCCGCCTGGGCCCGCGCCCACGGCGGCGTGCCGGCGAGCCGGGTGTTCACCCGCATCTGGCTGGCACTGTTCGGCTGGTGGCGCTGGGAGGACCTGCCGGTGCTGCCGCCCGAGCTGATGCTCCTGCCCGCGAAGATGCCGCTGTCGATCTACAAGTTCGGCTCCTGGGGCCGGCAGACGATCGTCGCGATCACCGTGCTCATGGCCTACCGGCCGACGGGCGTCCCACCGTTCCCGCTCGACGAGCTCTTCCCCGCCCCGGCGCCGTCTGCGAAGCCGGGGCGGCGGCCCCGCGCCACCACGGCCTGGGTGGACACGAGCATCGACGACCTCTTCTACGGCGATGGCGGCCACGGCGATGGCGGCCACCGCGACGGCGCGACGGCGGCGCTGCCCGCGGTCCGCACCGCCGGGGCCACCCCGGCCGGCAGCCTCGCCGCCCGGCCGGGCAGCCCCTCGGCCTCGGCCCCAGCCAGCGCGCAGAAGAATCGCCGTGGCCGCGGCGCCGCGCCGGAGAAGCCCGACGTCGCAGGGCGTGCCAAGGACGGCGGCGGTCCCGGCGTTCCGCTGCCCAGCGGCAGGATCCGCCGAGTCGGCGCCCGCGCCACCCGTGGGCTGAAGTCCGCCGCGCTCGACCACCTCCCCTGGGAGTGGATGTTCCACCGGGTCGACAAGGCGCTGCACGTCTACCACCGGCACGCGTTCAAGCCGCTGCGCTCGCTCGCCCTCGGCATCGCCGAGCGGTGGATCATCATCCGGCAGGAGGCCGACGGCTGTTTCGGCGGGATCCAGCCGCCGACCGCCTACTCGATCATCGCGCTGCGGGTGCTCGGGTACCCCATGGACCATCCGGTCCTCACCGCCGCGCTGCGCTCGCTCGACGACTTCAGCGTCATCCGCCCGGACGGCTCGCGGATGCAGGAGTCCTGCCAGTCGCCGGTCTGGGACACCTGTCTGGCGACGATCGCCCTCGCCGACGCCGGCGTCGCCTCGAACGACCCGGCGCTGGTCCGCGCCGCCGACTGGCTGGTCGGCCAGGAAGTGACCGCCCGACGCGGCGACTGGTCGGTTCCTATCCCCGACGTACCGGTCGGCGGCTGGGCGTTCGAGTTCGAGAACGACACCTACCCGGACGTCGACGACTCGGCCGAGGTGATGCTGGCGCTCATGCGGGTCGCCCACCCACAGCCGGAGAAGGCCATGGCGGCGACCTACCGCGGCCTGCAGTGGGTCTTCGGCATGCAGTGCGCCGACGGCGGCTGGGGCGCGTTCGACGTCAACAACGCCGGCCACCTCGTCTACAAGATCCCGTTCGCGGACTTCGGCATGCTCACCGACCCGCCGTCGGCGGACGTCACCGCCCACGTCGTGGAGCTGCTCGGCGAGCTGGGCCTCGGCGACGACCCGCGTACCAAGCGCGGCGTCGAGTGGCTGCTGCACGCCCAGGAGCCCGACGGCTCTTGGTACGGCCGCTGGGGCGTCAACCACATCTACGGCACCGGCGGTGTCGTCCCGGCGCTGCGTGCCGCCGGCCTGCCCGCCTCCCACCCGGCGATCCAGCGCGCTGCCGACTGGCTGGTCTCCCGGCAGAACCCTGACGGCGGCTGGGGCGAGGACATCTACTCCTACGAGGACATGTCGACCGCCGGCATGGGCGTGTCCACCGCGTCGCAGACGGCGTGGGCGCTGCTCGCCCTGATCGGCGCCGGCCGGGTCGGCGACGGCGAGCAGGGCGAGGCGGCCGCCCGCGGCGTCGAGTGGCTCGCCGCCACCCAGACCGACGACGGCACCTGGAACGAGGACCACTACACCGGCACCGGCTTCGCCGGCTACTTCTACATCAACTACAACCTGTACCGGCTGGTCTGGCCGGTCATGGCCCTCGGCCGCTACCGCAAGGCCCTGGCCGGGACCGGTCACTGACCCAGCCGACACGAGTCCGGGCGGCGCGGCTGATGCTTCGTCGCCCGGACTCGCAACATCGACACCCGAACTGTGGCCGTCTCGAACTACGGCCGTCTCGAATTGCGCCGTCTGGCAGCGCAGTCTGCTTAGGGCGTGAGCTCGGCGACCTGGGCGCGCACCTCGGCGAGTGACCTGCGCTGCTGGCCGGCCGCGTCGAAGTTGTCCGCCGCCAGCCAGGCCTCGAACGCCTTGCGGACCAGTGGCCATTCACCATCTGTGATCGAGTACCAGGTCGTGTCGCGATTGCGGCCCTTGACGATCAGGGCGTTGCGCCAGGTGCCCTCCTCGACGAACCCCAGCCGGGCGGCGGCGACCCGCGAAGGGTGGTTCAGGCTGTCGCACTTCCATTCGTACCGGCGGTAGCCGAGGTCGTCGAAGACGTGCCGCCCGAGCAGGAACTGGGCCTCGGTCGCGGCGCGGGTCCGCTGCAGCGACGGCGCGTAGATGATCCCGCCGACCTCGATGGACCCGATCGCCGGCTGGGCGCGCAACAGTGCCACCCGGCCCTCGAACCGCCCGCTCGCTTGGTCCACGATCGCGAACGCGCAGTCGACGCGCTCGGTGAAAGCCTCGATCCCCGCTGCGGCCTCCTGCGCGTCACCAGGCGCCTCATCTCCCTGGTAGGTCCAGAGATCCGGATGGCGACTCAGCCGCTCGACCACCGGCCCCGCGTGGTCCACCGCGGTCAACGGCCGCAGTTCGACCCACCGCCCGCCAAGCACCTCCGGCCGCGGCGCCCGCGCACCCGCGTAGCCGACCGGGTCGCCTATGGGTTGTCCCATCTCGTTCATCCGCGGCATGCCTGTCATCATCGCCCAGTCCCCCGGCTACCCGACACCGATGTGGGCACCACCGATCCACCCCTACGGTGGAACGTAATGCAGCGTCTTCCAAGTAAGACCAGCAGGTGCAGTCTGGCTGCCCCCTCCATCTGAACCGGGGAGGGCGTCCGGGATGACCGGTCCGACCTGGCCGAAGGCGTGTTTCCCGTATCGCGGGCCAGGTGCCTTTCTGCCTCTCCTAGCTACCATTGGCGCATGTTCGATATGCGGGACGGCCGTGCTCCGTCGTCACCCGAGGCGCCCACGGTTTCCGTTGATACCGCTTCACCTGACGCTGCTTCAGCGTGCAGGGGAATGCGATCCGGTTCTCCCTCGCGGCCCGCCGGCTCCACCCGGCCCCCGCTCGGCTCGCCGGCATCACAGCGGCCGTCGGCGACGGTGGTGCACCACCGTCGCCGACGGCACCGTCGCCGCGGACCAGACCGTCGCCAGGCAGCCGATGGTTATGGATCGACCACGGTCCCCTGGTAGATCCGGGCGACCTGTTCGGCGACCAGCCGGCTGCGGTGGTCGCGACGCTTGCGCCCCACGATGATCGCGGTGGTCACGACGGTGGCGACGCCCAGGATCGGCAGTGCGATGAACGCGACGATCCCGGCGATCAGCGAGCCGGCGAAGGTGCCCCACTCGGGATGCTTCCCGACGGCGAACCGCGCGGTCTCGTCCGACGTGCAGGTCACCCGGTAGTCGCCGGCCACGGGGACAGCGGCGACGTAGACCTCGTACCAGACGCCGTCGTCGACCGTGGTGATGAAGGTGCCGCTCGGTGTGCGCAGGGGCAGGGCCTGGCCGGTGGGCGACGTCAGGGTGCAGTCGGCGGCAGGCGCGGGCACCGACTCCTCGTCGCCGTTCACATCCCAGGCCGAGGGGACGCGGGCATAGATGCCGGTCTTCGCGTCGGGCGCCATCCGGACGGCGATCGTCTGTCCTGCGGCGAACCGCTGGTCGATGTCGAGCTGGCGCACAGCGCTGACGATGCCCAGGACGAGGCTGGCGACACCGGCGAGGACGAGCACGACAGCCAACAGGCTGGCCCCGACGAGCCAGGCCCGGCTCGGCCGGATCTCCCGCGGGTCGATGTGCACGGGCGGCGGATACCTCGGCGGCGGCGGCATGCACGCAGACTGGCAGGTACCGACGCGTCCGTCGCCAGAAGGACGTTCAGCTGACCTCGGCCAGGGTCGACACTGGTGGGCGTGATGCCAGCTCAGGACCCGGCGGTGGGGGCGGACACGGTGGCGGCGGTGGAGGCCGAGGTCGCGCGGGCGCACCGCAAGCACGGCGACCGGTCGATCCTGAATCCGGCGATGCCGGACGCGGTCCGGCTGCCGGTGCTCGTCGAGGAGGTCGGCGAGGTCGCCAGCGCCATGCTGGAGGGCGCCGACCCGGCTCACCTGCGCGACGAGCTGATCCAGGTCGCCGCCGTCGCGCTCACCTGGGTCGAGGCGCTGCGCGGACGCGCCGGCGTCCAACCGCCGGCCGGCGAGGATCCCGCCGCCCCTGGGCCTGACGCGCTCAGAGCGCGCAGGCCGTAGCGTCGGCCGGGTGGACGCGACGACTTCTCGACCCGGCACCGGCCAGGTCCCGACACAGACCGAGGCCAGCGGCCGGACGACCACCGGGCCGCTGGTCGTTCCGGCCCGGTTCAACGGGCCGCCGGGAACCGCCAACGGCGGGTGGATCTCCGGAACCGTGGCGGGGCATCTCGACTCCGGTGGTGCGGACGCCGCCCCCGGCCGGGCGGCGGAGGCGGTCCTGCGGGCGCCGACGCCGCTACAGGTGCCGCTGGCGGTCGAACCGACCGACGACGGCGGGGTGTGTCTCGTCCAGGGCGCGACCGTGCTCGTCGAGGCGCGCCCGGCGAGCGCCGCCGACGTCGGCGATCCACCGCCGTTCGTCGGCGTCGGCGAGGCCGAGCGCGCGGCGGCCACCCGGCCGGCCGCGGAGCACCCGTTCGTCGAGTGCTTCGGCTGCGGGACCAGGCGCGCGGTCGGCGACGGCCTGCGCCTGCTGCCCGGCCCGGTCGCCGGCGGGCCGCCCGGCCTGGTCGCGGTCCCCTGGACCGTGGACGTCTCCCTCGCCGGGCCGGACGGGACGGTCGGCTGGGAGATGCTCTGGTCGGCGCTCGACTGCCCGTCCTTCTGGGCACACCGGGCGATGCGGCCCACCGAGGACCTGGCCGCGCTGCTGGCGCGGCAGACGCTCTGGTCCGGGGGCACGGTGACACCCGACGAGACCTACGTCGTCGTCGCCCGCGCCGACGAGGCCGAGGGCCGCAAGCTGCGCGCCTCGTCCGCGCTCTACACCGCCGACGGGGACCTGCTCGCGGCCTGCGCCTCCCTCTGGATCCGCGTTCAGAGCCTCCCCTCGCGGTGAGCGAACCGGCGCCGCCCGGCGCCGGCCGGGCGGGCGGCGTCAGGTAGCGGTGAGGCCGCCGTCCACCAGCTGGACCGTACCGGCCGCCAGTCTGACCGCCACGGCGGGCCGGCTCCACAATGGCAGCCAAAATCGTGGACGGCCGGGCCTGCGAGAGCGGCGACGAAGGTTCCGGGAACAGCCGCCCCGCCCGCTGGGGCGGGGCCGCCGGGCGCCATCGCCGCAAAGGCCAGCGGGACATCATGTCCATGGGCATTCTTCCGGTCAAGCGGTCGACACCGGCTGCCACCTACCGGTAGGGGGGTCCGCACAGACCAGCTCGGAGCCCGGGCTCCGCATGTCACCCGCCGCGCCGCCCCGCCCATTCCCCGGCAACCCGACACTTACGTCAGGGTCAGTAACAGAAACGCGCACGGTACGGATACAGCTTCCATACAGAGTAACCAATGACGGCAGACGCAATTGGTCGGCTGCAAAGGCCGTCGTGTTAAATCCGGATGGGCCCGTACATATCGTCGCGGCCCACGGACCGATCCCGGAGGCGCCATGACTACACCGTCCGTCCCGGGCGCCCCGGACCTCGCCGACGCGGGCGACCGGGAGCGAACCCGGCCGTCGGCGGGTCCGGTGGTGGTGCCGCCGCTGCGTCCCGATGACCGGCTGGGCAACGTCGTCGACCGGGTCCGCGCCGTCGCGGCGGTGTGCCCGGACGTCGTGGCGGTCCGCGACGAGCACCGTGCCGTCACGTACGCGCAGCTGGTCAGCTGGGTCGACGCCATCGCCGACCACGTCCTGCTGGAGCCGGCCGCGGCCGACCCGGACTGCCCGGTCGCCGTGCTGCTCCCCCACGACGCGACCGGGATCGCCGCCGTGCTCGGCGTCATCGCGAGCGGCCGGCCCTGCGTGCCGCTCGACCGGATGTACCCGGCCGACCGCCTCGCCCAGATCGTGGAACTGGCCGGCGCCCATGTGTGCGTCACCGGGCGGCCTGGCTCGGACGAGGAGCGGACCGCCACCGCGCTGCCGGGGATCATGGTCACGCTCGACGTCGGTGGCGGGCCCGCCCCGGGCCGGTCCGTGACACCGCCCGGCCCGGTGGCCACCCGGGTCCCCCGTCGAGCCGACACCGATCCGGCGGTGCTCATCTTCACCTCCGGGTCGACCGGAGTGCCGAAGGGCGTCGTGTGGCATCACCGAGCGCTGCTGAGCATGCACTACGCCATCCAGGTCGCGGACGTGATGCGGCTGGGTCCGGGTGACCGGCTTCCGCTGTTCCTGCCGTACTCCTTCATCTCGGGCCTGAACCGGACGATCGGCCCGCTCGTCTTCGGCGCCACCATCGAGATGTACGACCCGAGGGTCCGCGGCGTCCGGGACCTGGCCGAATGGCTGCGCTCGATCCGGCCGGCCGGGCTGGTCGCCACGCCGGCCCTGATCCGGACCGTGTTCGGCTACCTCGAGCCGGACGAGGTGCTCGACGACCTGCGGTTCACCATGTCGGTCGGCGAGGCGATCTACGCCCGCGACGTCGCGCTCGCCCACCACCACATGCCGCCCACGTCGCCGTTCCTGGTCACCTACGGGGCCTCCGAGCTCGGCACGGCGACCTCCGCGCCGATCTGGGCGGCCGACGGCCTCCCCGACGGCGTGATGCCGTCCGGCCGGCCGGTGGTCGACCTCCAGGTGCGGCTCGTCTCGCCGGAGGGCGCCGAGGTCGCGCCCGGCGAGACGGGTGAGATCGTCGTGACGAGCCCGTTCATTCCGGGAGGATACTGGCGTGCGCCAGAAGCCATCGCGTCGCGCTTCAGTGCTACGCCAGACGGCACGGTCACGTACCGCACCGGAGACCTCGGGCGCCGCGACCCCGGCGGCCAGCTGCGGGTCGTCGGCCGCAACGACGCGGCCGTGAAGATCCGCGGCTACCTCGTCGAACCGATCGAGATCGAGTCCGCCCTGCTGGCCAGCCCGGACGTCCTGGAGGCCGTCGTCGCGGCCGACAAGACCACGGAGCAGACCCGCCTGATCGCCTACGTCGTCCCCGCGGCCGGTGCGCGGGTCTCGCCCGCCTCGGTCAGGCGCCTGCTGCGAGCCAAGCTGCCCTCCTACATGGTCCCGGCCGCGGTCATGCTCGTCTCTGCCCTGCCGAGGAACGATCGCAGCAAGGTTGACCGGCTCAACCTGCCGCCCGCCCCCGCCGGGCCGAGACCTGCTCAGGACCCGCCGCGTGACCAGTGGGAGGAGGCCGTCGCCAGCGTGTGGGCCGCCGCCCTGCACCTCGACGAGGTGGGCATCCACGACGACTTCGTCGAGCTCGGCGGCGACTCCCTTATCGCCGAGGAGCTGCTGCGCAGGGTCGCCGAGGAGCTCGACGTCCGGCTGCCGACCTCCACCGTCGCGGACGCGCCCACCGTCGCCGAGTTCACCACTCGCCTGCGCAACGCCAGCACCGACAAGCTGCGCCACCCGAGCGTCGTCCCGCTGCGTGCCACCGGCGCCGGCGAGCCGCTCTTCTGCTTCTGCGGCGCCGGTGGCCTGGCCGTCGGCATGCTCGGCTTCGCCCGCCACTTCGAAGGCGACCGGCCGGTGTACGGTGTCCAGGCCCACGGCCTGGAATACCGCGGCCTGCCCGACTGGTCGATCCAGGCGGCCGCCCGGCGCCACGCCCGCACCCTGCGTCTGCTGCGGCCCAGCGGTCCGTTCAACCTCGCGGGCCACTCGTTCGGCGGCCTGGTCGCCTTCGAGACCGCGCGGCTGCTCACCGAGGCGGGCCAGCGCGTCGACCTGCTCGTCCTCATCGACAGCTCCCCGCCCGACCCGTCTGCCGGGATCCTCGCCAGCGGGTCTCTTCCCACCGCGGCGCTGCCCTCGCAGCTGCCCGGCGGGCCGGCCACGGACTCTCGGCCGGACCAGTCGGGACCGCAGCCCGGGGCCGGCCCGGCCCGGGTCACGACCATGGCCAGGATGCTGCTCGACCGGGCCAGGCAGGCCGCCCAGCTCCCGCTGGCTGGCGTCGTCCAGTTCAAGGGCATGAACCAGTACGACGTGTTCTACAACCAGTCACGGCTACTCACCAGGCTGTACCGGCCCCGGCCCTGGGCCGGCCGGGCACTGGTCTACACGGCGGCCGCCTCGCCGCCGCGGCGGGCGGAAGCCTGGCGGCCGCTGCTGACCGGCGAGGCGACGTTCCGTACCGTGGGCGGGGACCACGACACCGTGCTGCGTGAACCCGTCGTGGGCGAGATGGCGGCGGACATCCGCGCGGTCCTCGCCGGCCTCGCCGGCTCCCCCAGGCCGTGACGGGCCGCCCCTCGAAGACTGTTCGCCGGGGCTGCGCAGCGCCCCGGCGAGCCTGGTCACCGGGAACGACGTGATCCCGGGACCAGCCGACCGCGAAAGGTCCGTGTCGTGAGGGTGCAGGACGCGATCAACGTCGAGGACTTCCGGAGGCTGGCGCGCCGCCGGCTCCCCCGGGCGGTGTTCGACGCCGTCGAGGGCGGCGCCGGCGACGAGGTGTCGCTGCGGCGCAACCGCGCGGCGTTCGACCGCATCGAGTTCCGTCCCCGGCCGCTCGCCGACGTCAACAAGCGCGACCTGTCGACCACCGTGTTCGGCCAGCGGACGTCGATGCCGATCATGCTGGCGCCCACGGGTGCCGGCCGCCTCGCCAGGTCGACGGCGGAGATCGCCGTGGCGCGGGCCGCGGCGAGCGCCGACGTGGTGTACATGCAGAGCACGGTCGCCGCGTTCCCGCTCGAGGACGTCGCTGCGGCGTCGAACGGCACGCTCTGGTACCAGCTCTACCTGCCGGACAACCGCGCCGAGCTCGCCGGCCTCGTCCGGCGGATCGCGGCGGCGGGCTACCGGGCCCTGGCCATCACCATCGACACCTCGATCCTCGGCAACCGCGAGCGCGACACCCGCAACAGGCTCATGAGCCGGCCGCCGCGTCCGCGGGTCGTGCTGCAGGGCGCAGGCAAGCCGGCCTGGGCGGCCGACTTCCTGCGCGGCAAGGTCGACCACGTGCGCGGCCGGCTCGGCGCCGCCGCGCCGGACGCCCCGACACCGCTGAGCCTCGACGAGACCCGAGAGGCGATCACGTCGGCGTCGGACTGCGTGACCTGGGAGGACGTCGAGCGGATCCGGGAGCTGTGGGACGGGCCGCTGATCATCAAGGGCCTGATGCGCGGCGACGAGTGCGACCGGCTCGTCGCGGCCGGTGTCGACGGCGTCGTGGTCTCGAACCACGGCGGGCGGCAGCTCGACGGCGTTCCAGCGACGATCGACGTCCTGGCGGAGGTCGTCGACGCGGCGGCCGGGCGGCTCACGGTCTTCCTGGACGGGGGCGTCCGGCGCGGCAACGACGCGGCCAAGGCGCTCGCGCTGGGCGCCGCGGGCGTGTTCGTCGGGCGGCCGTACCTGTACGGCCTGGCCGCGGCCGGCGAGGCCGGCGTGGTGCGGATGATCGAGCTGCTGCGCGAGGAGCTCGACCGCGCCATGGCCCTGCTCGGCGCCGCGACCGTGGCGGACCTCGACCGCACCCTGGTCTCCGGCGCGCGCCTCCCTGGCGGCGTCGCGACGCCGCAACGCTAGGCCGGCCGCGGTTCGTAACCTGATCGGACCGGCCGGACCGGCCGGCCAGACCGGTGGCAGCCCGAATTCATCTAGATATATTTCGGGCCGAAGGTGGAGGCGAGCGGCTCGCGGCGCCGGAAGGTGCGACGGAATGAGCGACAACGACTGGGCCTGTCCGCGGTGCTCGACCGCACGCGCCGGCTCGCCGCCTTCTTCCGGCCTGGCGCGGCGCTGTCCCCGATCTGGGCACAGCGCTGGCCGTCTTCAGTGGCGGCCGAGGACAGCGGGCTTCCCGTCCGGGCGCAGCATCAGCACGCCGTCAGCCGGCAGGCCTAGGGCGTGCGCGACGGCGCCGTCGACACGCCGGGTCTCGACGGGAACCCGCGGGGTGAGCGCGCCACCCAGGGCCATTCCAGCTGCCGGATGGTCGCTCGCCTTGGCGTCCGGACCGACGAGCACGGTCAGGCCGGGCCCGAGGAGATCGAGGGTGGAGATCCGTCGGCGGGAGTCATGGCTGGTCGCGTCGTCATAGCCGTCCGTGGCGCCGTGCGTGCCGTCGCCCGTGCCGGCGTCCGGCTGGTCCAGCCAAGCGTGCGCCATCCGGATGCCGAGGTCGAAGTCGAGCTCGTCGACCGGGTCACGGTGGGCGCCCTCCGCTTGCGCCGACAGGGTCGCGTTGCGGCGGCCGACCGGCGCACGCTCGGCCTCGTAGCTGTCGAGCAGCTCCGGCGTCGCCCAGCCGAGGAACACCCAGGCGAGCTTCCAGCCGAGGTCGTGGCCGTCGTGGACGGCGGTGTTCAGCCCGGTCCCGCCGCGCGGGGTCATGCGGTGCGCCGCGTCGCCGGCCAGGAACACGCGGCCCTCGCGGTAGCGCCGGGCGACCCGGGCGTCGAAGCGGAAGGTTCCCGTGTGCAGCACGGCCGGCCGCAGCCCGGGCAGGCCGACCGCCGTGGCGATCTGGCCGGCGAGGGCTTCGCCGGTGGGCTCGGGCGCGCCGGGCTCCCATGCCTGGCCGAAGATCCAGCGGCCGTCGCCGGCTGGCAGCAGGACGCCGCTCGCCGCTGGGTTGGTGACGGTGTAGATCATGTACCGACGCTCGCCGAGGGCGTCCCACAGCGAGCCCTCGGGCAGCGGCGCTGTGAACAGGGTGGTGTGCGCGCCGAGCCACGGGGCGCCGAGGACGCCGCGGGCGTCGTCGCCGCCGACCTCGTCGGTCTCGATCCCGACCATGCGGCGGACCGGGCTGTGGGCGCCGTCGGCGGCGACGACGTAGTCGGGGCGGCACACGCTGACCGCCGCGGTCCGGGTGTCGCGCAGCTCCACCTCGACGACGCCGCCGGCCTGGCGCACGGCGACCAGCTCGGTGCCGAGCCGCACCTCGACATGCGCGAACCCGGCCAGATGCTCGAGCAGGACCGCCTCCAGGACGTCCTGCGGCACGCACGCCGGACGGGTCGGGCTGCGCCGCGACACCACGTCGGGGTGCGGCCAGACGGCGTCGAGCTCCATGCCGTCCGGTGAGACCAGGCTCGGCCCGATCCAGGCGGGCCACCGGACCTCGACCGCCCCGGCGCGGACCCGGTCCTCCAGGCCCCACGAGCGGATCAGTTCCATGGTCCGGGTGCTGATCCCGGTGGCCCGGGGCAGCGGGGACGGCTCGGGCCGGCGCTCCACGACCAGGGTGGGCACGCCGTAGCGGGCCAGGGTGATGGCGGTGGCGAGACCGGCCGGGCCGGCGCCGACGACGAGAACGGTCATGGTGGCCTCATTTCGGGAGACAGCTCGTCTTTCAATGGGCATGCTGTCTTCCATCGGGCAAGGCGTCCATCGAATGTAAGGTTGGCGTCATGGCGACCCGGCGGTACGAGCAGCGGCTGCGCGCGCAGAGCGCCGAGCAGACCCGGCGGCGCATCCTCGACGCGATGTACGACGAGCTCCCGCGGATCCCCAGCGTGGACGCGGTCGCCCGGCGGGCCGGCGTCGCCCGTTCGACGGTCTACCTGGTCTTCGGCTCCCGAGCCGGGCTGTTCGACGCGCTGCTGCGGGACGTGAGCGAACGCGGCGGCTTCGCCGACCTCGTGCGCGCCGTGCAGGACCCGGACCCGCTCGTCCACCTGCGCGGAGCCATCGTCGCCAGCACCCGGATCTACGGCCGGCAGCGGGACGCGCTGGTCGCCCTGCGGGCGGAGGCGGCGTCGCTCGAGGGCGCGGTGGAACGCACCGAGCAGGGCCGGCTCGGCGGCCTGAACCATCTCGCGAACCGGCTCGACGAGAACGGCCTGCTGGCGGTCCCGAAGGAGCAGGCCGTCGACGTCCTCTGGATGCTCACCGGTTTCGAGACGTTCGACTCCCTGCACACCGGGCGCGGCCTGTCGGCGGACGACGTCGCCGACCGCCTGGTCACCACCGCCGAGCGCACGCTCCTGCGAACCGTGCGGCGCCCGGCGGCGCCGTGACCAGGAGGCCAGCGCGGCGCGACCGTCGCGCGCGGCGACCGCGCGGGGCGGGCCGTCGAAACGCGTCGCCCGTCCCGAGGTCGGGCACAGTCCGCCGATCGACCTGTGGCCCGACGGTCTCAGGCGAGCAGGGCGTTCAGTACCCAGAAGACCGGCATGCCGGCGACGATCGCGAGGTAGGGGCGGCCGGTGCGGTGCGCCGCGAGCGCGGCCGCCACGACGGCGGCGAGCGGCGGCACCATGCTCGCGACGCTCGTCCCGACGTGGCCGGCCAGGCTCGTCGCGGCGAGCGCCGCGAAGGCGACCGGGACGACGAAGGGCTTGGAACGCTCCAGCACCGCCGGGGCTTCGGCCCGGCCGAGGAGGACGACCATGCTGACCCGCAGCAGGTAGCTGCCGACGCCGGCCGCGAGGACGACGAGCCAGACGTTCATCGCTTCTCTCCTGCCATGGCAGTCGCCGAGGCCGCGGCTTGGGCGGCAGCTGGCGTCGGGGTACGGGTCATGGCCGTGGTGGTGATCAGCTCTGCGCCGGAACCCGCGTCGCGGGAGGCGCGCAGGCCGACCGCGACACCGGCGACAATCGCGATCATGATGCCGGCCTGGGCCGGCACCGGCCGGGCCGCGACGGCGACCACCGCCGCCGCTACCGCCGCCCAGCCAACCGCCCGGGCGGTCAGGCGCGGCACCACGTCCCCGACCAGGAACAACGGGACGACGAGTTCCAGGTGCAGCCCGGTCGGCACCCGGGTGCCGACGAGCTGTCCCAGCGCCATCGTCGCGAGCCAGCCGGCCCAGAGCGTCAGCCCGCCACCCAGGTAGTAGGCGTGGGCCAGCCCGCGATCGTCCGGTGACGACCGGCGATAGCGGTCGAGGCCGACGGCCAGGGACGGCTCGACGATCAGGTAGGCCGCCAGCGCCCGCCACCAGCGCGGCGTGCCCCGCCAGTAGGGGGCCATCGTGGCCGAGTAGAGGACGAGCCGGGCGTTGATCGCCAGCACGGTCACGACGACCACCGCACCGGCCGCGCCGGCGCCGAGCAGCGCCACGATGGCCACCTGGGCGCTGCCGGCGAAGATGAGCGGCCCGGTCAGCCAGGCCACGACCGGCGGGACGTCGACGCGGGCCGCGCTGACGCCGATGACGAAGCCGAACGGCCCGATGCCGGCCAGCCACGGCAGCATCGCGCGCGCACCGGCTCGGGCCTCGGCGCGGATCTCGCGGTCACGCCAGGCGCTGTTCACGATGGTCTCCTCTCTCGGTACTCATTTCCCTGCCGAACGTGGTCAGGTGAAGTCAGGGGAAGTCGGCCAGGACGGCGGCGCGGAGGCTGACCGCGTCCTCGCACGGGGCGACGCCGAGCTCGCGGCGCAGCACCGCGGCCAGCCGATCGAACTGGCGCAGCGCCGCGGCTCGCTCGCCGCGGGCCGCGTGCCGCCGCATGATCGCCAGGTGCGCCCGCTCGTCGGCCGGGTCCTCCAGCAGCAGCCGCTCCCAGCGCCCGGCCGCGCGCAGCATCCGCAGGTAGAGCAGCCGCAGCTGGTCCCGGGCGGGCTCGGTCCACGGCTCATAGAGATCCTCCGGAAGCAGCGGGCCGCCGTAGACGTCGGCGGCGCAGGCAGCCGCCGCCCGGTCGACCCAGCGGTCCAGGCTCACGACCCGGCCGGAGAGGCTTCCCGTCGCGGAACCAGCGCCCGGACCAGCGCCGGTGCCGGGGCCGGCGAGCCCGGCGAGCACCCGCGTGCCGGCGCGCCGGAACACCTCCGCGTCCACGCTCACGTCCCAGCCGGGGCACAGGGCGACGACGCTGCCGCGCAGCACGACGGCGTCGGCACGGCCGAGGGCCCGGCGGGCGTAGTGCGCGCACTTGTGCAGCCGCGGCACCGCCTCGTCCATCGGCAGCTCGGGCCACAGTGCGTCCAGGACCACTTCTCGGTGCAGCCGTCGCGCGGGGGCGAGTGCCAGCAGTTTCACCAGCGCCATCGCGGGCCGCCGGCACCAGGCCGTCGCCGGCACTGGTACGAGCTCGCCCGGCCGCGCGCCGCCAACGCGGGAGTCCGCCACCAGGACCTCGAACTCCCCGAGCAGCCGGATCCGGACGGCCTGGGCCTCGCTCACCCGCCCTCCGGCGACGCGCGCCGCGGCTCCTGCGGATGCCCGGCCCGTGGCCGCCGGCCCCGCGACGCGTGGGGTCGCCGCCCTCGTCACCATCGTCGTGTCCTCCGCCTCGACGCAGGTCGTCGGTGGCTCCCGCGTCCACCGACCGCCTTGTCGAGACTCGGGCCGAGCGAGGACTCACGACCAGTACGGTCGCTGTACCTGTGCTGTCACCTGTGCGTCAGTGGCCCACGACGCTGTGGGGCACCGACCGCTACTGGCGCAGGCGCCAGAGGTTGATGGTGTTGTCCGAACCGATCGTGACGAGGGTGTCCCCGTCCGGGGAGAAGGTCGCGCCCCACTGTCCGGTCAGCGGCTGGCCGAGCGCCACCGCGTGCGCGCGGTCGGCGACGTTCCACAGGTGCACGGCGTTGTCCGACCCGTGACTGGCGAGCACCGTGCCGTCGGGCGAGAAACCGACGGCCAGCACGCCGAGGGCGTGGCCGGTCAGCGGCGGCCCGAGCGGCTGCGGATGGGTGAGGTCGGCGACGTCCCACAGCCGGATCGTCCGGTCCCCGCCGGCGGTCGCGAGGGTCCGCCCGTCGGGCGAGAAGGCCACGTCCCAGACGCCGCCCGTCTGCCCGATGAGCGGCTTGCCGGGCGAACTCGGGTGGGTCCGGTCGCCGATGTCCCAGAGGCGGACCAGGCTGTCCGATCCGGCGGCGGCGAGGGTGCGGCCGTCAGGTGAGAAGTCCAGGCCGAGCACCCTGGCGCCGCCGCCGAACGGCGTGCCGATGAGCCTCGCGCCGGCACGGTCCGTGACGTCCCACAGTCGGATGGTCCCGTCGGGGTTGGCCGTCGCCAGGACGTCGCCGTCGGGCGAGAAGCGCGCGACCCTGCTGGTGCCGATGTGCTGGTCGAACGGCTGGCCCAGGACTGTCGCCTTCGTCGGGTCGCCGATGTCCACCAGAATGGTGCTGGAGGTGCCGGCCGTGACCGTCTTCAGGTCCGGGGCGAACACGATGCCCCGCCAGTTGGCACCGGGCACCGTTGCCGAGCCCAGTGCGGCGGGACGGTCGCTGCCCTTCACGTCCCACTGGCGCAGCAGCCCTGGGCCGGTGTAGCCAATTGCCCTGGCGCCGTCGGCCACCGCGAGGCGCCGGCCGTCGGCCGAGAGCGCGAGCGCGAACACCGTCCTGCCCGGGTCGGTCTCGGCGGGGATCCGGGCGACGAGGGTCGGCGGGGCGACGGTGAGCGCCTGCGCGATCGTCGGCCCGCGATCGTCGCGGTCGCGGGTGACCAGGAAGGTGATGCCGGTCGCGGCGGCGCCGAGCACGACGCACACCGCCAGGACCAGCAGGACCCGCGCCCGCCCGCCGAACCGTGCCGGCGCCGGTTCGGGCTCCGGCTCGCTCGCGACCTCGCGATAGCCGGCGGCCGGGTAGCCGGGTCCCGCGGTCGGGCTCTGCCACGGCGCGGCCCAGCCGCCGGTCGCGTCGGGGGCGGGCGCGGCGCCGGGCGGAACCGGCGGCGGCGCGAGCCCGGGGGTGTGGGTGGGTGTGGGGATGGGGGTGGGGGTGGCCACCGGCGGCCAGTCGGCATCGGCGGGCGGAGACGGCGTGCCCCACCAGTGGTCCGGGACCAGACCGCCGGCCGGCGCCTCCGGCGAAGCAGCGGGATCCGCCTCATGACCGAGCTGGGCGTCCGACGCGTCCGACGCGTCCGACGCGCCGGCCTCCGCCGTCTTCCAGCCGGCCGAGCCCAACAGCGGCGACGGCATGATCGTCTCGTCCGAGCCGCCGTCGGCCTCGTCGGACGTGGCCGCCGTCTCCGGCGCCGGCGGCACAGACGGCGGCGGCACAGACAGCGGTGGCATCGACGCCGACCCGACGATCGTCGCGTCCGGGTCGTCGTCGGCCCATTCCTGCGGCCAGCCGAAGGAGCCCGCCGAGGCCGGCGGCGCCACAGCGGCCGGCGGCCGGACGATCGTCTCGTCCGGGTCGCCGGCCCACTCCTGCGCCCAGGAAGCGGTGGCCGCCGACGGCGGGACGATCGTCGCGTCCGCGCCGCTCGGCCACTCCTGCGCGGCATCGGCGAAACCCGGTGCTGGCGCCGCGGCCGCAGGTGGCCGCGGGACGATCGTCTCGTCCGCCGGCTCGGCCTCGTGGGCCCACCAGGCGGGCACGGCGGCCGGGCCCGGTGCCGGGAGCACCGGCTCGACCGCCGTCTCATCCTGGCCGCGCGGCGGCTGCTGCGCCGACGCGTCGGCCATCACCGATTTCCTGTCATTGCTGCGACGCTATCGCATCCATTCCACCGAAGACCTGCTGGAACGAATAGGACATTTGACGGCGGCAGCTGTCGGCGAGGCCCACGGGGGATGAGCCCCCAGCGGCGTCACCTGCCCGCGCCGCGGCCGGTCGAACCGATCCACGAGACGGCCGTGGCGACCATCTCGTGGCCGTGTCCCCAGGCTGTCGTCCGGCCGTCGACGAACGTGCCCGAGGGCAGCCGGTCGGCGATCAGCCGCGCGGCGGCAGCCGGGTGCAGCCGGTCGCGGGACGCCGCGACCACCAGGCAGGGACAGCGGATCTCGGGAAGCAGGTCCAGGTCCAGCCCCGGGTAGGCCTGCCAGCTGAGCAGCGACTGCCGCAGCTTGCCCGGATCGGCGGTCCGCAGGACCCGGTAGAAGCCGCCCAGCCCGTTCGACGCCCGGCGGCGATGCACATACCCCGCGCCTGGCAGGAGCACCCAGCGCAGGATCTCCAGCACCGGCGGCGAGCACGGCTGGAGCACCCGCGCCGCCGCCACCGGCACCGGCGCGGTGACGTGCGGCAGCAGCAGGATGATCCAGGCCGGGGGCGGGTCGAGCAGGGCGTGGGCGTGCAACGCGAGCACCGCGCCGGTCGAGGCGGCGATGACGCCGTAGCGGCCGGCGGGGGCGACGGTCTGGCGGGCGAGCTCGGCGACGTCGGCGGCCATGTCGGCGACGGTGAGCCGATCGCCGCGGCGCAGTCGGGACGACGCCTTCTCCCGGGTCTCGACGTACCAGGTCCGATGACACGACGCGAGGACCGGCAGGGTCTTGCGCCAGCTGTACGGTGTCGAGGACCAGCCGGGCACGAACAGGACCTGGTCGCCCTCGGCCCGTGCCGGGCCGCCGAACACCAGTGCCCGCAGGAGCGCGTCCGGCGTGCGCACCGCACGGACCTCGTCGCGCCACGGCAGCAGCGGATCCGGGATGTCGCGGCGGCCCCACTCCCCCGCCCGGACGCGCCAGCCCCAGGGCAGGTCCCGGCACTGTTCGTCCCACCAGGCCGCCTCCAGGCCCGAACCGCGCGCCGCCGGCCCCGGGACCTCGTCCACGCCCACGCCCATGTCCATGTCCATGCCCGCGCACCTCCCCGGCCGCGGTGTCTCGCCGCGTACGGACCGCCTCCGGCGCCACGGAGACGCCGAGGAGACCCAGTGTCAGCGGGAAAGAAAAAGCAGCAGGCACCCGCGGACGTCACCGCCAGGAACACCCGGATGCCAGTAGGCGATGCCGGTCGGGCACCGATCACGGACGGTGGGCACGGCCCAGATCCGGTCAGGTGGCCCGCGGGCGTGCGGGCGGCCGGGCGCGCGGGCGGCCGGGCGCGCGGGCGGCGCCCAGGGGAAGGCAGCGGGGAGAGCAGCTCAGCCGCCGGGGTAGCGCACCGCCCACTCGGCGGTCACGCCACCCCAGCGGTCGGCCACGTCGGCACTGCCGGTGATCTCCCGGACCAGGTCGTCGGCCATCTCGCGGACCAGGTCGCGGCCCTCCAGCTCGTCGAGCCATGCCGCCGGCAGCGCGTCCTCGCCAAGCGCCGCGCCGACGAGGTTGCCGCAGATCGCGCCGGTGGAGTCGCTGTCACCGGAGTGGTTGACCGCGGCGAGCAGGGCGGCGCGCGGGTCGCCGGCCGCCGTGGCGGCACAGAAGACAGCGATGGCGAGCGCCTCCTCGGCGACCCAGCCCGCGCCGAGTGTCTCGACCCGGGCCGCCATGAGCGCCGGCTCGGCCCCGCCCGCGTCGGCCGCGATCTCGCCGGCGGCGCCGAGCGCCGCCCGCAGTGCCCGGGCGACCTCGTGGCCCACCGGCTCGTCCTCCAACCGGCGCAGCGCCGACGCCGCGGCCGCCAGCACCGGCTCGCCCTCCAGCACGCAGGCGACGATCCAGGCGAACGCGCCCGCCGCGAGGTAGCCGGAGGGGTGGCCGTGGGTCAGCACGGCGCACTCGACGGCAAGCGACCAGGCGTCCTCCGGCTCCCGCCGCAGCAGGCCGAAGGGCGCCGAGCGCATCACCGTGCCGCAGCCCTTGCTGCCCGGATTGGCGGGGCTCTCGGGCGTACCCATCTTCGGCGCCGCGAGACCCGACAGGCAGGCCTCGCCCGGCGCCCGGCGGGCGTAGAGAACCGGCTGGGCGGCGAGCCAGCCGCTCACCTCGGCCGGCGGCCCGGCCATCCGCTGCGTCACCAGCCAACGCTGGTAGGCCTGCCACAGCACGGTCGGCGGGTGGCAGATCCCGCGGGAGCGGCCACGCACCGAGGCGCGGATCAGACCCTCGGCGGTGAACAGCGTCATCTGGGTGTCGTCGGTGATCGGCGCGAACACGCCGTAGGCCTCGGTGAGCCCGGTGACGCCGGCCGGCCCGTGCGCCCGCCGGATCTCGGCGAGCGACAGGAACTCGATGCCGGCGCCGAGCGCGTCACCCAGCGCACCGCCGAGCAGGCAGCCCCGCACCCGATCCCGGTAGGACAACACAGCGCTTCCCCCTGCCACCGACCCTCCACCGACCCTCCACCGACCGTCCCCGGGTGCCCGCCTGACCCGCCGCCGTCTGTGGTCCAGCCTAGGTAGCGACACCGTGAATCCACCGGCGCTGCGGCAGCGAGACCACGGTGACCTTCTCCGGCCAGCGGCCACCGCAACCGATGGTCACGGCGATAGCCTTTGTCCGGCAAGACGACATTCGACCCCGGAGCCACGACTTTGCGAGCCTGCCGATGAGCGCCTCCGAGCCCTCGGCACCGATCGGCCCGTCGGGGCCCCGGGTGGTGCTCGCTGACGACGCGGCCTTCTTCCGCGAGGCGGTCGTCGGGCTGCTGCACCGGGCCGGCATCGACGTCGTCGGCGAGGCGGGCGATCCGGTGGCGCTGCGTACGGCCGTCGCGCGGCTGCGTCCCGACGTCGCCGTCATCGACATCCGAATGCCGCCGACCCGCCGGCTGGAAGGCCTGGAGGCCGCCCTCGCGATCCGGCGCGACCACCCGGACGTCGGCGTTCTCCTGCTGTCCCAGTATCTGGAGTCCCACTACCTGCACACGCTGTTCGGCGCGGCCGTCATCCCGTCGCCCGGTTCCGGAACCGAGGCGGGAACCGGCGGCAGTGGCGGGGCCGGCGGCGGCCGCGGCGGCGACGGCGGCCCGGCCCTCGGGCGGGGCGGCGTCGGCTACCTGCTCAAGGAGCGGGTCGGCGGGGCGTCGGTCTTCGTCGACGCGGTCCGGCGCGTCGCCGCCGGCGGCTGTGTGCTTGACCCGGAGGTCGTCGCACTGCTGCTCGACGGCCGCCGCCGGCGGGACGAGCTCGCGACACTGTCCGTCCGGGAACGCGAGGTGCTCGGCCTGATGGCCGAGGGCCGTTCCAACAGGGCCATCGGCGAGAAGCTGATGCTGACCCCGCGCACCGTCGAGTCGCACGTCCGCAACATCTTCGCCCGCCTGGGCCTGGCCCCCGAGCCGGACGACAACCGCCGCGTCCTCGCCGTCCTCGCCTACCTGCGCGCCGAAGGCCGCTAGGCGTTCGGGGGCGGCAGCGACGGGAGGGCACTCGGTGGCGTGCCGGTCAGCGGTCAGCGGCGGCTGCCGAGCTGCCAGCGGACGACGAGGAAGCCGGCGCAGAGGAAGAACAGCAGCACGACGTAGCCGTGGGAGACGCCGGTCGGGGAGTCCGCGAGCGTCATGCTGACGGTCTTCGTCAGCGTCGCACCACAGCTCGCGATGATCTTCCGCTCGCCCGCGGTGAACGTGCCGAACAGCACCGGGGTGCTGAACCGGCCCTGCGCGTCGGCGGTCACCCGGCCGACCTCCTCGCCGTCGGACGTCAGCACCACCTCACTGTTCGGCGCGCAGCCGGCCCCAGCGGCCGTGATCGGATCACCCGCTGGGACGATCTCCGGGCTGATCACCAGGTTTCCCGGGTCGGGTGGTTCCACCACTGGCTGCGTCGGCGTCGGGTCACCGGGCGTCCGGCCGCCGGCTGTCTGGTCGTCATGGGTTGGATCGGGAATCGGTGGGGGCTGCCGGCACGAGCCGTCGGCGGCGCGGGTCGTGCCCTTCGGGCAGTCCTTGCCCCCCGCCGGCTTGCAGTTGCCGTGCCCGTCGTCGGCGGTCCCCGCCGGGCAGTCCTCCGGCTGCGGGATGCAGCGGCCCTGGCCGTCGAGGCTGGTGCCGAGAGCGCATTTCGGCGGCGTCGAGCACATCCAGTCGCCGCTGTACTGGGTCGGCTGCAGCGGGCAGTACGGTTCGGCGTCGACGGCGCACAGGCCGTCGGAACGCGCCGTGCCGGTGCCGGGCGCGCACCAGAGGGTCGTCGCGGTGACGCAGTGGCCGGCGCCGTCCGACTTACCTGCGCCGGAGGTACACGGGGCAGCCGTGGGATGGGCGCACTTCCCGTCGGAGCGCAGCTTGTCGACACTCTGGGCGCAGTAGGGCGTCGCCTTTCCCAAGCAGTGCTGCCCGTCCGAGGAGACGGTGCCGTTGGGGCAGGTGGGCGACGTGGCCGTCACGCAGCGGCCGCTCTTGTCCAGGCTGCCGGCGGAGCACGTGAGCTTGGCCCAGCACTTCCCGTCCTCATCGGGGCCCGAGGAGAATCCGGAGGGGCAGGTGAGGTTGTACTTGAAGCAGGACCCGGCGGAGTCTGAAGAGCCGCGTTTCCACCCGGCCGGGCAGCTGTAGTCGTACGTGACCGATGTGTAGGACTCGCCCTTGACGCACTGCGGGAATTCGCCGCCGGCGCCGATGAGTTTCCAACCATCCGGGCAGGTCTCGGTTTCCGTGGCTGCCATGGTGCAGTAGCTCCCGCTCGCCGAGCTGCCCTGCGGGCAGGTCCCGGTGACGGCGGCGCCCCAGCAGTTCGCGGTGTCCCGGCCCGTCTCGAGGCTGCCGGCGGGGCAGGCGGGCGGGTCCGGCTCCACGCAGACGTTGCCGTCACGGGTCAGCGAGCCGCACGACTGCGTCCATCCGATGTCACAGGAGGCGCCGACGGGCGACGTGCCGTCGGCGCATCGGTAGGACGGGTCCGACACGCAGTCCGACCCGCTGGGCGTGCCGCCGTCCGGGCAGGGCGCCGCGGCGGGGGTCTGGCAGCCGGAGCCGACCTGCTCGCCCTTCTCACAGTGCGCCACCTGCGGCGTCGTGCAGGAGCGCCCGTCCACCTTCCGGCCCTCGGGACATTTGGCCTTGGCTTCGGTGACGCAGAAGCCGTCGGCGTACCGGGTGCCGTCCGGGCAAGCGCTGGCCGGCTCGCCGGCCGCCGCGGCGAGCCCGGCGGGGCCGAGCGCGCCCAGCGCCGGCAGGCCGAGGTCGAGGGTGAGCAGGGCCGCGAGCGTGGCGATCAGGAGCACCACCCGGCGGGCGACGCGGCGGCGACGGGCCATCATCACACTCCTGGCTGGCCGCCGGCCGCTGGCGGCAGACGGGTCGAGTGCCGGCGGAGGGCAGACCCGTCGCCTGGGACGACCAGGGCGCAAGAACCCGGCCCTCGAATCCCGGCAGCAGAAACCAGGCAGTGCTGTGCGCCCCCCGTGGCGCCGGCGAGTGACCGCCGATAGCCGCAGGGTTGCATTTCGCGAGCCGCCTGTACACCGGCATTGGGTGTCGGCTCGCTGACTTCCGGATGTGGTGGTACATCTGGCGCCACGTGGACACGGACCGTCAGAATAGTGCCGCCCGTGTGCTCACGGGGACACTGCTGGCGGCACGGGGGCCGTCGGCGTGCGGGGGAGGGTGCCGATGGCACTGTCAAGGGCACTGTCAATCGTGCGGCGTGTATCCACCGCCGCCCTTTTCCTGGGAATCGTCGCCGGCCTGGCCATCGGCCTGGGAGCCGCGACGGCCGGTCCGGCCGCCGCGGCCAGCGGGGTGGGCCTGACGGCCACCGTCAACCAGACGAAGCTGGACCATCGCGTCCGGCTCGATCCCGGCCAGCCCGCCCACCTGGCGGTCCGGGTCGTCAACAACACGGACAAGCCACTGCGGGTCCGCTCGGTCCGGCTGCGCGGCAGCGTGCTCGGCCTGCGGTTCTACTCGGCGGGGACGGTGCTGCACCTGCAGGTGCCGGCCCGGCAGCCCGCGGAGTGGACGGTCGACGTCGACCTCGACGACCTCGGCGGCCAGGCGACCGGTCTGCTGCCGCTGCAGGTGGAGCTGGTCGGCGAGGACCGGAATGTCATCGCCGCGGCGGACGGGATCGCCGACCTGCGGGGCTCGCTGCTGTGCGCCTACGGCCTGTTCGGCCTGGGCTTGGTCGCGGTCACGGTGACGCTGTGGGCGACGACGCTGCTGGCGCTGGCACGCGGCCGGCTGCCGGGCAACCGCTGGTGGCGGGCGGTGTGGTTCGTCTGGGGCGGCTTCGGGATCGGCCTGGTCACCGTCGTCACGCTGTCGGTGCTGCGGGTCATGGCGCCGTCGGCGACGGCCGAGCTGGCCTTCGTCGGCGGCGCGGGGGCCGCGTCGTTCCTGCTCGGCTTCCTCACGCCGCGGCCGTCCGAGCCGGAGCCACCGAGCCCCTGGTCACGGCGCTGGGAGCCCGACGAGCCGACCGGGCGCCCGCGGGACGCCTGGGAGCCGCTCGCCTTCGGCGGCGGCCCCGCATGACGACGCCGCGCCACCCGGCAGGCGACCAGCCGGCCCCGTCCAGGGCCGGCACGCCGGGAGGCGCCGCCGCCGCGTCTCCCGTCGTTCCGAGCGGGCCGCCACCCGCACTGATCGGACTGTTGCCGCGCCACGACCTCGGCGAGGAGCTCGGCCACGGCGGCTTCGGCCACGTGTACGCCGCCCGCAACCGCGACCTGGGCCGTGACGAGGCGGTGAAGTGCTTGAGCCCGGACTGGCTGGCCGACGACGCGGTCAGGACCAGGTTCCGGGACGAGGGCCGGGCGCTCGCACTTCTTGATCATTCGCACATCGTCCACGTGTACCAGGCGCCCTACACCGACGACGTCTGCGCGCTCGTGATGGAACGGCTGGCCGGCGGGTCGCTGGACCGGCGGTTCCGGGCGGGGCTGACCAGGTGGGAGTCCTGCGCGGTCGTACTCGGGGTGCTCGCGGCCCTCGAGTACGCCCACACCAAGCGGGTGCTGCACCGGGACATCAAGCCGGAGAACATCCTGTTCACCCGGGACGGGCAGCCGAAGGTCGTCGACTTCGGGATCGCCCGCATCCTCGGCGGATCGGAGACGCTCGCCACCCGCAGCGGCCGCCCGGCCGGTGGCACACCCGAGTACATGGCCCCGGAGCAGGCCCGCGGCGAGTCGGCGCTCGAGCCGGTCTGCGACGTGTACGCCGTCGGCGTCGTCCTGTTCGAGCTGCTCTCCGGCGAGCGTCTGCACGTCGCCCCCGGCGGCAACCGGTCCGAGCTGCTGCGCCGGCGCGGCTGGGAGCCGGCCCGGCCGGTGCCTGCGGCCGTGCCGGCGCCGCTCGCGGCCGTCGTCCGCCGGGCCCTCGAGCTCGACCCGGTGGACCGCTACCCGCGGGCGGAGGAGTTCGCCGTGGCGCTCGCCCGCGCCGGCACCGTCGTCTTCGGGCCGGACTGGCACCAGCGGGCCGAGATGGCGCTGCATCTGTCCGACCCGGTCCGACACGCGCTCGCGCAGGCCGCGGACGACGTCGCCGCCGGGCGGCTGCGGTCGTTGACGACGGCGCGGATCTCGATGGAGCGGATCCTCCCGCCGCTGGTGGAGCAGCGGCCGTCGTTCTCGCCGCCCGGACCGGAGCGCGGCCGGGACACCGACGACCGGCCGGTGCCCGTGCGGCTGCTGGTGAACAGGCCGCCGGTCCGGCGCTGGCCGGCGGTCGTCGCCGCCGGGTGCGCCGTCGCGGCCGCGGCGCTCGCGCTGCTGGGGCCGGGCGCGGCTCCCGCGGCAGCCGGGCCCGGTGGTGGCGACTCGCCCCGCATCCAGGTCGCCGGCGCCGGCACCTCGGGCATCGCGCACCTGGACCTGTCGGACCCGGTGGCGATCGCCGGCGACGGGCCGTCCAGCGCCGCCGGTGGTCGCCTGGCCCGGGTGCGGCTGTCGGTGTCGGCCGGTGGCGTGCCGCTGGGCGAGGCCGTCAGCGAGCCGTTCTCGATCAGCGCCGGGCAGCCGTGGTCGACGACCCTCACCCTGCGCTCCTGGACCCGATATGTCGCAGGCGGCGCCGTCCGTGGCAAGGCCGAGCTGGTGGACGCTCCGGCGGACGGCCGCGATGCGGACCGCGGCGGTGCGGACGGCACCAGCCAGGAGCCGCTGGCCGCCTCCGAGGTCACCCTGGAGCCGGTGCAGCACTGGTACAGCACGGCGATGGGCTACGGCCCGGCGGTCGTGCTGCTGGTGGTCATGTTCACGCTCGCCGAGGGGCTGCGGGCCGCGCGGCGGTTCAGGGCAGGCTGGTTCGCGGCGGCGCGGATGGTCGTGCCCGGAGCGCTGCTTGGCGCCGCGGGATGGCTGCTGCTGTCCGTGACCCTCGACCGTGAGCCGCGGCTGTCGGTCGGTGTCGGCTGCCTGCTGCTGACGACCGTCGCCGCGGTGTCGGCGGCGCTGGCCGCTCGCCCGGCGAGGTGGCGGCCGCGCGACCGCCGGCCGGCCCGTTAGCGCCGCCATGCTCCCCGTGGCGCGACGGCGTCCCTGCGGACGGCTCCGGTCACCGGGAAGCCGCCGATGACCAAGGTACTTCTGGCGCGTTCGGCAAGCTCCGCGTCGACGAGCAGGTCAGGCGTTCTGGCCGGGATGGCTCTCATCGCCACTCGCCCCGCCACTCGCTAACCGGGCCTTGCCGCCGTCATCCCGACCAGCGTCCCGGGTCGGCCGTGGCTCCCGGGACTCCGCCGGGCCCTGGTTCGCGCCCTGGTTCATGGCGGACTGGGTCTCGCGCCGCTTGGCCGTCGGCTTCGCGCCCGGTGCGGGCCGGGCCGGACGCACGACAGGGCCCGCGGGCTGGGCCGCCTCGGCGCGGGCCGCCTCCTCCCGTTCCGCGTCGGCGGCGAGGAACTCCTGGTAGCGGTCCCGGTGGGTCGCCAGCCGGTCGCCGCGTTCCCGGCCGAGGTCGCTCGCCCGACCGGTGGCGAAACGGTCAGCCCGCAGTTCGGCGGCCGGCTCGCGCTCGGCGGTCCGACCGCTGCCCGAGAGATCGCCCAGCCGTTCGATGGGCGCCTCGAACGCCTCGAAGCCGGCCGGCTGGTCATCCCCCACGGCCGGGGACGGCGACCGCAGGAACGACTCGACGTCCACCGGCAGGCTCGCCTGCTGCCCGGCCGCCTGCTGCTCGGTCGTCGAGAGCGGGGGCATCGCGGGCTGTTCACGCCGGGTGACGACTGACGGTGCCTCTACTGACGGTGCCTCGCCTGACGGTGCCTCGCCTGACGGTGCGTCGGCTGAAGGTGCGTCGACTCGCGGGGCCTCGACCGGCGAGGCCTCGACCGGCGGGGCGTCTATTGACGGGGCCTCGGCGAGCGAGCCTCGGCCGGACGTGGCGACGTCCGGTGACTCGTCGACGTCACCCGTCCGGAACCCACGGCCGGCCAGGTCGGCTGGCGGGGTGGGCTCGACGCCGTGGCGCCCGTAGTCGTCGTCCATCTGTCCGCGCCCACCGGGATGGCCTCGAACCTCCGGGTATCCCCGGTCGTCAAGGTCCCGGTCGTCGTGGTCGATCGCCCGCTCGTGGTCCTGTTCGTGCCGGCGCCGCGGCTCGCGCAGTCCTAGGATCTCGCGCCAACCCATGGTCACCACCTCTCCTCGGGCCGCTGCTGCCGCCTCGCCGGGGACGGACGGACCCGCCGCCCGGTAGGCGAGGTCACTCGGTGACCTCCCCCGGACACACACAGTCAACCAGCCGGTGGCGGAACCGCGGATTGCCCGACGCTCTGCCCGGAATGTCCCCCACGACGACGGGCAGGTCGGCTCGGACCGTGGTGCCGTGGCCGGGCGGGCTGTGGACGGTGAGGACGCCGTCCAGCGCGGACACCCTGTCCCGCAGGCCCGACAGGCCGGTCCCTGCGGCCAGGTCGGCCCCGCCGGTGCCGTCGTCCAAAACGGCGAGACGCAGCAGCCCACCGTCGTAGCCGATCTCGACCCTGACCCGGTTCGCCGCGGCGTGGCGCAGCACGTTCGTGACCGCCTCGGCGACGACGAAGTACGCCGTCGCCTCGACGGCCGCTGCCAGGCGGGGCAGGTCCGCCGCCGCCACGACACGGACGTCGAGGGGCGCGCGCTCGACGAGCGCCTCGACGGCGGCGACCAGCCCGGCCTCGGTGAGGATCTCCGGGTGGATGCCGCGGGCGAGCTCGCGCAGCTCCCGGATCGCCAGGTCCAACCCGTCGGCGGCGCTCGTGAGCAGGGCGGCGAGCTCGGGGCCGTGGGCCTGGTCGCGGGCCAGCTGCACCGCGAGCCGGGCAGTGACGAGGCGCTGCTGGGCGCCGTCGTGCAGGTCGCGCTCTATCCGGCGGCGTTCCGTATCGGCCGCGGCGACGATCCGGCCCCGCGAGGCGCGCACCTCGGCCAGCTGGGCGCGGACCTCGGCGGCGAGCCGCTGGTTGTCCAGCGTGAGCCCCGCCGCGGCAACCACAGCGTCCAGGCGGCGCGGGTCCGCCCGCAGCGCCGGATCGTGCAGCAGGGCGGCCACCCGGCGCCCGTCCCGTTCGACCAGCCGGACCATCGGGCCGGGCCAGGGAAGCCGACCCGGCCCATCGATCTTCGCCCCGATGTCCGCACCAGGGCCCGTACCGGCACCGGATGCCCCGATATCGACCGGCTGGCCGTCGCCGTCGACGAAACTTGCCGTCTCCGGCCGCCAGTAGGCGATCCGCAGCGACGGGTCGCCCAGCGCGCTGGCGAGCAGCGCGCGCAGCTCGGGATGCGGCAGTGGCGTCGCGAGCTGGGCAAGCAGCGTGGTGAAGTGGGTGCGGCCCAGGCGCATCCGGGGGATCCCTGCCAGGAACCCGAGCGGCAGCACTGCGAAGGCGACGAGGTACATCCACAGCAGGGCGGGCCGCAGCAGGCTGGAACCGGGGCCGAACGCGCGGGCGACGGTCGCGGCCGCGCCGGCGAGGCCGGTGACGAACACCGGCGCGAGCACCCGCCGCCGCGGCCCGCTGGCCGTCAGCCACCGGCGGGTCAGCACGGCGAGGACGCCGAGCCCGACGACCGCGCCGATGGCGTCGTTGACCTGGCTCCAGGTCTCGACGACGGACCGGGGGCCGCCCAGGTACAGCGGGTTCGACCGCCCGCCGGGCAGCTGGCGGGTGTCGTTCACCAGGTTGAACAGCGGGCTGGCCCCCAGGACGGCCGCATAGGCCACGACGGCGAGAGCCCGCTGCGCGCGCGAGCCCAGCCGCCCGTCGGGGAAGGCCAGCAGGAGGTGGGTGAGCGGCCCGGTCGACGCCTGCGCCAGCAGCAGGCCGACACCGAACACCCAGGTGGTCGTCGCGAGCTGGATGTCCTCGGCGAAGTAGGCGGCCCCGGACAGGACCATGAGCAGCCCGACCCGGTTGTCCGGGTCGCGGCTGTGCGCCACGGCGCCGGCGGCGAGGAACAGGTACCCACCGACGGCCCCGGCTGCCGCCTGGGACATCGGATGCGAGCCGTCCTCGGCCTTGAGCACCAGCGAGCAGACACCGAGCACGGCGCCCACCAGGACGCCGCCGGCCACCGCCAGCGTCGCCGGCCGGTCCAGCCCGCGCCAGCGGGCCGCCAGCGCGGCGCGTGCCTGCCTCGCCGACGACACCGCTGCGGCCGGGCCCAGCGGGCTGAGGATGGCAGGTGGCTGCGGGGGAACGACTGCCACGCGAGCGTCCCCGTCGACGTGCACGGCGCGATCATGCTTGTCCCGGTGGAAACCTGTCAAACGCCGCGTTTGTACGACCGGGCCACGCACCGGCGAGGGCAGGGACGACAGTCAGGCTGCAGGCCAGCCGCCCAGGAACTCGCGGTCAGGGCCGCCCGGCGCCCACCAAAACCGCAAGACCCGAAAGTGCCAGACCGCCTTTCGCCACTCGCCTCCGCGGCAAGGCGATCACACCGTCTCGATTCTCAACCTCGACGAGCGGTTCGGCTGGCGAGCGGCATATTGATCGTCACCTCTCGACGCGGCTCACCGAGAGGGCCACGACTTCATCGTGATCAGTGCTAGAACAGCCCGACGCTAGACTTTGCGGCCTATAGCGCGATGATAGGGGTATGGCCAACGGGGGTGGGCCGGATATGCCGGCTGGGCTGGACTGGGACGTCTTCGTGTCATACGCCTCGGCGGACGAGGCATGGGCCTCTTGGATTGCTTGGCAGCTCAAGGACGCGGGTCTACAGGTGTTCCTGCGCGCTTGGGAGACAACTGCTGGAGCACATCACGTTGGCGAGATCGACTCCGCGATGCGCCGGGCCTATCTGACGATCGCGGTCATCTCCGAAACCTATTACACCTCGAAGCACTCGGCCGAATGGCAGGCCGCGTTCGCCGCCGATCCGTCATGGCTGGGGAAACGGCTGCTGCCGGTCCGCGTGGCCGATCGTCCGGTGGACGGCCTGCTCGCCCACGTGGAGCAGGTGGACCTGTACGACCTGGACGCGGACGTCGCTCGCCACAGATTGCAAGCGGCGTCGGAGCACGCGCTGGCTGGCGCGCGTGCAAGCAGGATCGCCGATGCGTCGCTTCCCGAAGGCGCTCGCGTCCCAGGCTCACCGCCGGGGTTCCCAGGACGGGCATGGCTGCGCGGTCTACCAGTGGTCGAACCACTGTCCGCGCCCTACTTGGCCCCCGACGGGGGCGACGGACCACTCGCCGCCGTCCGCGCTCGTAGTGGCGTCGTGCCGTTCCAGCCCCGCGGCGAGCTGGACGTCCTGCTCGACTGGTGCACCCAGCTGCCGTCGGACACCTCCCGGCCTCAAATCCGGCTCGTGACCGGGACAGGCGGGTCCGGAAAGACGCACCTGCTCGCGGAGCTGACCGCCCGGCTCAACGCGAGAGGCTGGTACGCGGGCTTCCTGCGTGACCACCTTCCTCAGGGCAGTCTTGAATGGCTGGCCACCGTTCCTGGTCCGGTCGCCGTCGCCGTCGACTATGCGGAGGCAGCCCGTACACCCGACATTCTTGCCGCTGCCCGGGCGTTGGAACCCGAGTTCCGCAGTTGGTGGTCACACGAATGCGCTGATCATGGTGCTGACCTGGGGAAACGCGTGTAGGGCCGGAAGAGGGCGTGTGTCCACGCCCTGGCCGGCCTTGCTGGGGGCTG